>Ga0210383_10000664_pt1 | contig 31337 bp, 27 predicted proteins | sample IncBWC14OmetaG_FD_160072 | JGI IMG/M metagenome (GOLD analysis project Ga0210383, IMG submission 160072) | Forest soil microbial communities from Barre Woods Harvard Forest LTER site, Petersham, Massachusetts, United States - Inc-BW-C-14-O ... | reverse complement strand
CGCCGCGAAGGTCACTGGCTACGAGGGATATGTAGCGACCATGGGCGAATTCGCCGACGCTATGGGTGATGGCCATATTTGGTCGCATCCATTGTTTTTCCCGAGGACGGTGGAATGGGTAGGTTTAATCGCTGCCCGGCACGGGCAGCATTGGATCGTCGCAAGTGGGGATGACCAAGTCTCGGGTTCCCCACTCGTAGGCTCACGTATCGTAAGTTGCGACGGGCGTTCGGCCGACGAGTTAGCCCGAGATGTGCTGCACTACCGAGCCGTCACTTCGGTCGAAGCAGAGCAGGTTCTGAAGAGCGGCTGGCTCCTGGTTGACGAGCACAACCCATTTCTGGAGCGTCCTCACTCTTGTATCTTTGACTCCGGCGGAAGGCAGCTGACTCTTACCTTGAACTGGAGCATCATCAATCGCAACACGCTCTTAACCCAGTATTGGAAGAAAACGTACGGCGAGGCTGGGTTCGGCGCTCGACAGATCGGACAAAGCTATTGGATTGCAATTCAGGAACTGACACCGAAAGCTCAGCCCGTCATCGACGCCATCACAACTCAGAAAGACAAGATTCGCTCCTCCGCTTATGTCGTCCTCGATTTGCGGGGGAACGATGGCGGTAACTCCGCTTACGGCCGGCTGGTAGCGGAACAACTGTACGGGGAGGACTACGTCGCATCGATCCTTGGTGTCAAAAGCGACAGCCCGTGTCCTTCGGTATATCGCGCCTCACCGGGAAACATCGAGGCGGCAAGCAACGGCGTGCGCCAATTCGAGAAGACAGGTGACTCTCGCGGTGCCAAGGCTTACACCCAAGCCTTGCGCTTAATGCAGACTGCTGCGAGCAAAGGCCAGTCTCTTACCATCGCACCCGACTGCCACACACAACCGCTGAAACCATTGCATGATTCTTCGTCGCTACTGCGGGCAAAGTTATTCGTTTTGACCGATGCAGCCTGCTTCAGTTCCTGCATTAAGACCGTCGGCGACTTGCTTAAATTAGGGGCGGCACAAATCGGCGAACCCACGGGAGCTGTCACGCACTACTCAGAAGTGCGCGAGTTGGTACTGCCTTCTGGACTTTCGACTTTTTCCACCTTAATGGCGATCATGACGGAATCTCCTCTACGAATCGGACCGTTCGTGCCGAAGTACGAATTTGACGGTGACATCGCGGACACTGCGGCCCTGGAAAAATGGGTGCAGGAACTAGCGCTGCAGGGAGCTAGAACTCCATGACGGTAGCCGGCGCGGGGACCGCCCTGCGTTGCGCCTCATATCGTCGCGACACTCTTGCAATCCCGATCCGCCGGTAGTCGCGTCTTCGATAGCATCGCATACTTCAGTGCTGGAAACGACCCACTAGTTCACCGCTCGCCGGAATGTACCCCGTCATTGCCTGTAGAGGGAATGTGGGAGAGGAATGTGGGACAGCCGACCAGCTATTGCAAAAGTTTGCAGCTTGACTCACGCCTGCACGCCTTTGTAAAGTTGTCCAACCTGTTCTGGTCAGCTTGAAGTTTCTTGCCTCGATCTCCCTCGGTCGCGAGACGCTTCGCTCGATGCGTCGCCAGAAATCATTTCACTAGGAGAATTTCAAGATGAAGCCAGTTACTCGACCGCTCGTTGTTGCCTGCGCACTCTTCCTCGGATTGCTCGCCTTCAACGCCGCGGTACCAACCGCCGCCGCGCAACGCATGCAAGCCAGTCCGAACAATACAGTTCCTGTGCCAAGTTCACCAGGTCCTTTTGATGCCACGTTCTGGCCTCCAATCGTAACCGGACCAAACGTCAACATCACCAATGAGGCCGGTCCGCAGAGCGAAACCAGTGTGGCTGTGGACCCGACCAATCCGAAACACTTGATCTACAGCGTAAACGACCTCGGCGGCAATCCGTTTGTCGCCTCGTTATACGAATCCACCGACGGAGGCAAAACCTTCAATAACAAGGAGCGCGTTGCCCACGGTTCCGGATGCTATGACACCTGGGACGCGTTCAACTCTCAGGGCACTGCGTTCTTCTCCTACGAATGCTTCGGCGATCAGGTGATCTCCTACAAGGAGAAGGGGCAGTCGAAATGGACGGAGATTGTGTTGCCGACCAACGGGCAAAATCCCGACCGCGACATGGTGACCGTGGACAACTCCACCAGCAAATTCAAGGGCAGCGTATACGTCGGCTACGACGACAATGGGAATAACAACGCTCCCTACGTTTTGTACTCGCGTGACGGCATCCATAATTGGAAGCTGAGCCCGCAGATCTCCACACAAGGGACTCCGACCATCGGCGTGAATGTCGCGACCGGCCCCAAGGGCGAGGTTTACGCCACCTGGGAAGATTACGGCGGTGGCAAGATCTGGACCGCGAAATCGACCAATGGCGGCGCGAAGTGGGGAACGGCGCATGTCGCTGCGACTTACGTCCTCAACACCAGCACGTTCTTCGTCTCGATTCCTCCGCAAGACATCCGCGGCATCGTTCCATTCCCGTTTTCAAAGGTAGCTCCGGCAGGAGCTGCTCACGCGGGCCGGCTATACGTCAGCTACACCGATCAGAATCCCAAGGGCAGCAACACCATTATCAAAGTGACCCATTCCGATGACGGCGGCGTGACCTGGTCGAAAGCGACCACGGTCAATGACGACACCAACAATGCCTATCACTTCCATGACTCGATCTCTGTTTCGAGCAAGGGAATCGTGGCTGTCTCGTTTTATGACACGCGCCGCGATCCGAGTAGCATGAAGACCGATCGCTTCATGAGCATTTCAACGGATGGCGGAAACACTTGGCAGAAGAATAAGAGAGTCACTACCGCTCAATCCATCGAACAAAGTGACGGCAACCAGGACGGCGATTACCAGGGCAGTTCCGTCGATTCTACCGGGACGTTCCGCTTGGCATGGACGGATTCGCGGACCGGCACTCAAGATGAAGACATGTTCGGCGACAGCGCGAAACCGTAGGGAAATTATCGTTGACGGATAACGGCGGCGGAGATCGAAATTGCGACTCCGCCGCTTTTTTGCACCGCAGAGTCATAGACGCCAAAGGCCTTTTGCGATTTCCGCCAGCAGCATGTCAGCACGCAAGCTCTTCAAGGAGCACGTTCCCTCGAAAGTCCAACCGAGGCATAGATTCGCAGGAGTAATCCCCGGGAACTGGTTTACTTGTATTCTGTCTTTGGGTCAGCTTGAAATGGCGAGGTCCCACGGGCATCGTCTACGAGTTCGTGAACTGCCGCGGCGACTAGCCGATATCTATTTACGGTCGAAAGAGCTATCCCGGTTCAGTGGGCTCGCGCCAGTGGCGCTCCGCCAAGGCCTGCATCCTGTCCAGCCGATGCATTCCGGTACGTCGCAGCGCGAACAAAACTCCCCATGCCGCGGCTGCGGCAACAGCGGCCAGTATCAGGGCCAAAGCGAACAGCAGCCCCCTCCAATAAATTCCCGCCGGTAGAACCTAATCTTCCCAGCCAGCGCTGGCGGAAGAGCGCTTCGTGCCTCGCGGAAGACAGACGTCATCTCCTCGCCGAACTCATCTCGAGAGCTCCCCGGATACAGGCATAACAACCAGCAGTAAATCGTAATCACCACGATCACGCCTCCTTGCGGGCCACGCGCAAGCAGCCAACTTGGTCACGTGGCGCATGCAGGATAATTGTTTTATAAATTCTGGACGGGCTAAAGCCATTCCGCGGAATCGCATCAACTCAGTCATTGACCGCGTTGTTCAACTGCTGCGCGCAATTGACCTGGATCCACGTTACTCATCGCTCAAGAGCCAGATTGCAGAATTCACGAGAAATTAATCGAATCCATAAAATTCTTTGACAACTTTGCGGCCCGCTGAACCTAGTATTCCTCACCATGCGCAAGCCAAATGGAACGACCAAGGCACGCGCCATAGATCGGACAGCATCCGTCCATGAAAATCTGATTATTAAGGAGACAACATGAATAGCAAATCCGACCGGCTTCTCGCGCTGGCCGCAGTTCTGGGTCTTGCGCTCGGAATTCCTCCCAGCGTGGCCCAGGCGCAGTCTTACTCGTTGACGAAACTCACTTCTAATGTGAACGGAGCCAAGCACACCGACTCGCTCCTGCAGAACCCCTGGGGATTGGTTTACGGGCCCGGCCAGCCTTTCTGGGTCAGCGATGAAAATGACGGCCGGTCCACACTCTACGATGGCTCAGGAAATCCGCAGTCTCTGCAGGTGATCGTCCCAACCCACGACGGATCTGGCTCTGGCAACCCGACAGGAATTGCATACAACGGATCGAGCCAGTTCCAGATCGAGAGTTGGCCCTCTGCTTTTCTTTTCGCAACCCTTGACGGCTCGATTCAGGGATGGTCGCACTTCAACCGCTCTTCAGCATTGGTTGCCCTGGACAACCATGGCAAGAATGCAATCTACACCGGGATTGCCGTCACCGCGCACACATCCGGCAACTTCCTCTATGTTGCCAACTTCAATAGCAACCAAATTGAGGTTTACGATGGCAACTTCAACTTCGTAAAGTCGTTCACTGATCCGAAGATACCCAAGGGCTTCTCGACCTTTAATGTGCAGGATATAAACGGGACGCTTTATGTGTCCTTTGCGGCGGTCAACGGCGGTTCCGGCGGTTATGTCGACGTCTTCCAGGAAGATGGGACGCTGGTGAAACAACTGATTCATGGCAAACCGTTGAACCGGCCTTGGGGCTTTGCGATGGCGCCAAAGAATTTTGGTCCACTGAGCAATACCTTGCTGGTGGGTAACGACAACAAGCTAACCAGCACAATCAGCGGATTCAATCCTACAACTGGCGCTCTCGTGGGCACAATCAAGAACTCGAAAGGCAATCCGATCAAGATCGACCAACTCTGGGGCCTTGATTTTGGCGGCGGTTCCTCCTCCAACGGCAACACCAACGCACTGTATTTCACCGCAGGCCCGAACAGCGGTAAGGACGGGCTGTTCGGCATGATCACGTTTAAGTAGGCATAGGTCAGATAAGACGCACGCACGGCAAAGTGCCGGACACCTCTTATAAGGAGTTGTCCGGCGATCTTTTTTGCCAGAGCTGCACGCCAGATTACGCCGGGTGCCCCATCCTAAATTTCGCGTTCTTTGCGAAATTTAGGGCGGGGATGTTGCTGGAAGTCTTGCCCTTCGAGACTCCGGCGGACGCAAGCTACGGACAACTGCGTACTCGTCTGGAAAAAGCGGGCATACCAATCGGCGCAAATGATTTGCTGATTGCCGCTCAGGCGCTGACGCTTGGTTACGTGATCGTCACCGACAACGAAAGAGAATTCTCCCGGGTCAAGGGCCTGCGACTGCAAAATTGGCTGCGCTCCACGGAATAGGTCGGGAGAACCCGACGGTCCGGTGGCCCAGGTTCGCGAGCGGGTTGTGCCAGCTAACCTGGGGCGAGCTAACCTGGGAACAGAAACACCCTCGCACTTCCCCCTTGGGCCGCTGTCTCGCGATCTCTGGCCGTCCATTCCGACTCGATCTCGACCACTCCGACCTCCCGCAGCGCATAATGACGGAAGCTGCTCCACTTCCAGTCTCCCGGCTGTTTCACCAGCCCACGCTTCACAGGATTCCGGTGCAGACAGCGCAATTTTTTCGTGAACTCTCGCTCATCCCTGACGTTCCGATCGTAGTATCGCTTCTGCCAGAAAACGCCGGAGTGTGAATCGGCCAGCCATGGCACGCGTTTCGCAAACGACAATTTCAGCAAGTGGATTGCATCCGCCAGCATTTCCTGCCCGGGCTCGTTAAGCAAGAGGTGAACATGTTCCGGCATGACGACGTATCCGTAGACGCACATGGCGAAGCGGCAGCGCATCCTCTCCAGGCACTGAACAAATAGATCGCAGACATCCGGAAGATCGAAGTAAGCTCGCCCATGTTAGCAAGTGAATGATAGCAAGTGAAAGTTACAAAATGGGATTGTCCGGACTCCTGGAAGCTCCGGAGACCTGTCGGCATGAGAAGATTCAACTTTGCGACAGGTGGGCCAATCCCCCGGGGCGTAACCGTTTCATGGTTTAGTTGCTTCCATCTTGTCCAGTAGTTCGTTGACATCCCTGCGGATGGTGTCCTTGTCCAGATTCGGCATGAGATAAATCTGCGCTCCTGTTTGTTTGGTGTGCATGTGGAACATCTTGGCGGCCGTGGAAGGAGAGTGTGTGGACGAGACACATTTTTGTGTCCCCATGCATGGAAGTCCAAAAATGTTGCACGCTTGACCATCCTCACTAACTTGGCACCTCGTGGCCCCACACTCCCCTAAGCAGACCAAAACGCACTGGAAATGTCTGGGTGGAGGGGCAGCTGCACACTGTAGGCATTGAGCAAACACAGGCGCTGAAAACACTCCGCAGAGTAACAAGAGGAAGGCTACTTTTCTCATGGTTTTTTTCTCCTTATAATTTGCACTCCACTGACAAGAGTATGGGCTGATAGATACTTATAAACCATGTGGGCCGGACGTGACCGGCAACATCGACGGGCGTAAGACTGTGTTGGGTCTGCGCGAAGGAACGACAAAGATCGCGCTGCTGGCTGTTTTGGTCAACACGGTTTTGCAAAGCAGGCTGTTGACGAGAAAAGGAAGGTTTTGCAGCCTATGAGGAATATCGCCTCTCTAAAGTATAATGCCAGCCCATGTCAGGCTGGGCAAATTTAGCTGAGCCCGCCTAATTCCGAACTACCAAGTTACCCAACTCCTCCAGCTCTACGCTACCACCGAAGTCGCCATGGTTCCCTCGGCTTGGAGACTCACTGGAAGGTCTGTAATGCGGCTGGTAGAGAACCCAAACGCTTTTGCTTTTCGCCACTGGAGCACCCGTCAACAACTGATAGGCGTGGCCATCAATCTCGAAAAAGATCCGGCTCTGTTCGACCTTGCCTTGCGCCGCCCCTCTTAGGGGTGATAGCGACAAAAGGTAGCGTCCTAACCCAAACTTGTACATCTGGACCCCTTGCACTCTTGTTTCCGCGATGAGGGTCATGCCTGCAAGATCGAGCACTACTTGGTTGTCGCGCACCAGTAGGGGTGAAACTACGCGCAACTCGTCTGGTTTGGGATCCAGCGCTTCGTTACCCACGGGTAGGGCCGGCATGTGATTCATAAATTCTCCCGTCACAGTGATCACCCCCAACCCCGCGACTTCGATCTCCAGCGTCTGGCCGGGCTCGAACCAGTACTGTTGTTGCGGTTCCCTGGCGAGTTCTGCGGTACTGGCATTGCCATTCGGAGGCGTTCCCCACTTTGCGCGGACCCCAAGGTGTATGCGGTCTCCATCCCTTCCGAGAACTCGGAATTCGTAAAGAAGCGGAACTGAGTTGACGATTTGACCTCCACCGCACATTCCTTTCTGCGGGTCGATCAACATTGCACATTGTGTCGCGCGGCCGCCCTCGGGGCTGATTGTGAGCCTCGTGACCGGTTCTTCAACATGCGCCCGCACTTCCATCATGACAAGCCCCGAGCTCAGCGCCAGTATCACGACCAACAGGCTCGCAAAAGCAAATTTCGGTCTGCGCATCGTTTCCCATCCTCTCTGCCACAAGTTGAATCTTGTCTGCGATCCTATCTCCCAAGTCTGTGTTTTTACGGCTTGCGGGAAGTCCAGACTAGCCACACGACGTAATTCGGCCCCCATTTCCAGGAAATCCTCTAACAGAGCATGACATTTCTCGCACTCGCCCATGTGGGCCGCAGCCTCCGGGAGAATGATTTCGCCATCACAAAGCGCAGAGACAAACTCCGCTGCTTCCTCGCATTTCATTGGTCCTCCTGATGGCTTGACCCTGTGCCGCGCCAGATTTTTCTCAATTCCCTTCGCGCCGCAGAGAGCCGTGATCTCACCGTTCCCAACGGTATGTCTAGAATCGCCGCAAGTTCGGAGTAGGACTGTCCCTCTACCTCGCGCAACCACAGCAGCATCCTTTGCTCCTGCGGAAGCCGATTAATCGCATCACCCAGGAGTGAGCCTGTCTCCGTCCTGTGCGTGGCTGAATCTTGCCCCACCGGGGCTACATCGGCTGAATGCTTCCGCCACCATTCAGCTGCGCGTTTGCGACCGATCCCATAAAGGTAGGTTCGCAGAGGCCCTCGCTCAGGTTGAAACCCGTTCGGGCGCTCCCATATCAGTGTGAACGTCTCCTGCATTAGATCTTCGGCAGCTTGTCGATTGCCAAGTAGCTGCTGTAGAAAAGCTTGAAGCCGAGGCGCATTTCCCCGATAGAACTCGTCGAAAGCGGATGCGTCCCTTCGACAAATCCGCTCCCAGAGTTCCCCATCATTGGGCATTCCGCATCTCTACTCCTCTTATTCGGGCTGAAGGATCAAAAAGTTCATTCTAGTCGAAAAAAATGGCAAGTGGCCCAGGTCCGCGCCAGTTTTTTCTAAATTCAGCGCTCGTAACACCCGTTCTTCGGGCGCTAACCTGGGTTTCGCCATATTCCGAAGAGACAGCCCCAGATGTCATAGCTGTAGATCGTCTTGCGCCATCAGGCCCACACAGTTCGCGCACTCTACGTTTCCCATTTCGGGAAACGCCCTGAGGGCTCTCCACTTTCCCCTTGATCTCGTTCGCTCGCTACTGATATTATAAAACAACACTGGTTATCTATAAGATACCCGCGTTCTTTGACAACCTGACAAGGGCGCAGCTTTTAGCCATTGCCAACCGCTGAGTCCGCCATACAGACGAAGGCGAAAACCTTCGTCCCGCGCTTTGCTTTTGTCCAGAGCGTAGGCGCAACCGGCCCGACAGATCGCCAGGAGAACGACGCGCTAACTCCAACGTTTAGAATATTTTGCCTGTAACCATCTTAAGAACCATAGATCTACAAGGCAGAATTTTTCCCGGTTCTTTGTTTTCTAGATTTTGGGCGGAATTGAGTGATTTTTTTGAGAGAAATTCTGCACCATAATAGGTGCAGTTTTCGAAATCAGTCATCGACGAGCGCGCGCAGGGGCCCCAGCCAAGGTTCGTAGCGTCGCCAGCGCTCGACGGAGGTGCGATAGATCGGCTGCCGGGTTTGCCACTTGCTGGGAGTCTTCACCGCGCGCGGATTGGATTCGGGGCGCAGACACGCATCGTGCCACGCCAGGCCGCAGGCCGCGATGATCCGGCGGATGACTGGTTCGGGCGCGCGGGTCAGGTCTTCGTAATCGACTTCGATGAAGCGATCCGGCGGCAGCACGCTCCGCCAATGGTCGATGAGCCGCTGATAGCTGCGGAAATACGCGACCAGTTCGGCGCCTCCAGTCGGAAACGGCATGGTCGGATGGAAATGAGTTTGATGGATCGACAACGCCGTGTCGATTGCAGCGCGGCGGCAATGGATGATGGTTGCGCGCGGGAATGCCACGTGGATCAGCCCTGCCCAGAGGAAGTTGAACGGCATCTTGTCGGTCACTCGCGCCGCCGTCGGCGCGATCGCGCGCAGCACGCCAAGGTAATCCGCCGCCGCGTTGGTGAGAAACGCGTCCTCAGCCGCGTCGGAGCTCTGCCACGCCATCCCGCACTGGTTCCAGAAATTCAATTCGCCACCGGCCCCGACTTCGGGATGCATGGAGACGATCTGCTCGACCAGAGTTGTGCCCGACCGCGGCATGCCGATGATCAGTACCGGTGTCGCATCGCCGCTGCCGACTTCGGGCGCGCGCGCGATGAATTCTGGTGTGCAGCGGGCAATCAACCGGTCGACCACGATGGAGAACGCGGCCGAGTCGAACGACGCAGCGCCCCTCCTCACAGCGTCTGCAGCGTCGAAATGGTGCATGGCCAAGGCGTAGTCGCCAAGATCCTCCGCTGCCTTGCCAATCGCGAGATGAAGCCGCTGGCGTTGCCCTAATTCCAGTCCTGGCGTGGCTAGGGCGGCTTGCATCGCTTGAAGCAGACCGTTGTCACTGCTCGTGACTGGACGGCAGCGGACCAGATCGTAGTAGCTTCCCGCCAGCATCGGCGCGATGGCGACCGTGCGTTCGAAGCACGCACGGGCCTCGTCGAAGCGGCCGAGCTCAGAGAGCGCGCTGCCCAGCAGATCGTACGCCATGGCGTTCGTCGGATCAGCCACCAGCATCTCTCGCAAAACTTGTTCGGCTTCCTGATTGCGATCCTCGATCACCAGCGCCCGCGTCATACCAAGGCGGCCAAAGCTGGACCTACCTCCGGTCGCGGCTGCTCGCCGGAAACAGCCGATCGCCTCCCCGACATGGCCCAGTGTGTAGACCAGCGCTCCGGCGCGGAACCACGCCTCGGTCAGGGATGGGAGCAGCTTCGTGGCATGGTCGTACGCAGCCAGGGCCCCACCGATGTCGCCAAGTTTCTCCAATGCGATTCCCAGGCGAAAATGTGCATCGGTATACCGCGGGTTGCTGGCGACGGCCCGCTGCAGTGCTGCGATGGCATCCGGTATGCGGCCGACCTCGAGGCAGGCGAGGCCGAGATCGTGCTGGATAGTGGCATTGGACGGCTGCAGCAGCGCTGCGTCGCGCAACGGCGCGATCGCGTCAGTTGGCCTCCCGGCCCTGAGCGACTGAGTGGCCAACGCAAGCAGAGCTGCCACCTGCTGCGGCGCGACTGGGTTTGGAGACTGGGACATGCGCGAACCTAGCGTGGAAAATGTAGCGTGGCCATCCGAATCGCCAGCGCAATTGTTACCAAGAAACGACACTCCGCGCTGTCATCGCGCAGGAGACTTGAGTGGAAAACATAGCTCGTGTTTCTGAACTTCTCAACCGCCCAGCGCCATTCGTGGAATGCCACAGTATTACCTCACGATCGAAGTACAGTGAGCCCAGTTGCTTGAGTTGCTGCCTGACGAACTCTTGATGCTTTATGGACAAGGTCACCAGTCGCAATTCTAAACCCGAAAATGCGAACCCTGCCCGTCTTTGGCGATGAAGAACCAGAATTTATCGCCCTCGATAGAAAGCAACTGGCGGCCAGGCGCGGGCCGGCCCATGGGGACTAAAAAACCCTACCCCAGGGCGAAAGAGTGCTATCGCGATTCATCCAGCACGTCCGCAGCCACAAAAATCTTGCCCTAACGTGTCGTCATTTGCCTGCCATTTGCGATTTCATGATTAGAGACAACAACAGTGGATTTCAAAGAGAGGGATAGATAAATGCAAACGCAATGCAAGCCCGAAAGGTCGCGGAGGCTGATCTACGGAGAATGGAACATGAAAGCACGAAATACCTGGAGGAACCTTGTTGTCCTCTTCGCACTCTTCATTGCGACGGTCGTTGCCTTGCCGGCACAAACCTTAACTGTACTGAAGAGCTTTAACGGAACCGACGGTCATGGGTCGGCTGGACCGCTGGTGCAGGGACTCGACGGAAACCTGTACGGAACCAGTGCCGGTGGCGGGACAAACAATGACGGCACCATCTTCCGTGTGAGCACCGGAGGTGCGTTGAAGACGTTGTACACGTTCTGTCCCCAGGCCGGCTGCCTGGACGGCACGAATCCCGAAGGCGGGCTGGTGCTTGGCACCGACGGCAACTTTTATGGAACCACCCATCAGGGTGGGCTCGGCGGGGGAACCGTGTTCAAGATTACCCCCAAGGGCGTCTTCACACTGCTTTATCAATTCTGTTCCCTCTCCAACTGCGCGGACGGTGAGTTGCCCAATGGCCAGTTGGTGCAGGGACTCGACGGCCGCTTCTATGGCACCACTGAAGGTGGAGGAGCCGACGGCAATGGCACAGTGTTCAGCATTAGTTTGGCGGGCGACTTCACGACGACGCACAGCTTCTGCGGTTACTTCGGGTGCGGTGACGGGGCTTATCCTTATTCCGGATTGGCGCTGGGCAACGACGGAAATTTCTACGCGACCAACCATAGCTCCGGGGCGAACGGGTGGGGCACGTTCTTCCGGATCACGCCCGGTGGAACGGTGACCACGCTATACAACTTCTGTGTCTTCACGAACTGCACCGATGGCGGCTACCCGGGATCCGGCCTGTTGCAAGGCAGTGACGGCGAATTCTATGGCACGACCATGGAAGGTGGAACCGCTTTCTCCCAATGCGCGACCGGCTGTGGCACGATCTTTAAGGTGACCACGGGAGGAACACTCACCACGCTGCATCGATTCGACGTAAAGGATGGATATCTGACTTTGGACCTGGCTTCGCTGGTCCAGGGAACGGACGGCAATTTCTACGGAACCACGGAGAATGGCGGATTAGGCAAGAAAGGCACGATTTACCAGATCACGTCGGGCGGCACGTTCACCACATTGGAAAACCTTTTCGGTTCGACCGGTGACGTTCCGGCCGCTGGTTTGGTGCAAGCCACCGACGGCAATTTTTACGGAACCACGACGGCGGGCGGGGGAATATCCAACTCTGGCACTATATTCAAGCTGTCGATGGGACTGGGTTCCTTCGTGCAGACTCTGCCGACCGCCGGGAAAGTAGGGTCGGCCGTTAAGATCCTCGGGACGAATCTGACGGGATCTACAGCCGTGACGTTCAATGGCAAAGGGGCTACGTTCAAGGTGGTCTCGGCAACCGAGATCACGACCAAGGTTCCGGTCGGCGCAACTACCGGTATAGTCGAGGTCGAGACACCCGGCGGCATGCTCTCAAGTAAGGTGCCGTTCCGGCTAACGCACTGAGCATTTGACTGTTCCCAAGTCTGAGACGACCGCGGGCTTTCACGGGCGGCGTTTCTCTCAGATTGCGCGGAAATCGGAGAACACCGCCGCAAATAAGGCCATGGCGCAAGTTGCGCCGTGTGTTCGCCGGGGCTTGGGGGTTGAGCGTAACCGGGATGTCTCGTCAATTGACTGGGATTGCCGCGCTTTTTCGATTGCGAGCATGATGACCACACTCTGCTCAACCAAATCGCGAATGACCTCGAGTTCAACAATCTCAATCGGGTCGGGTAACGGAACCGCGCGGCGATAACCGCAGGCCGCGTCTTCGACGATCTCCCATGCGAAAAGCCGTTTGCGCTCCTCGGCATCAGCGCGCGAATAGGAAAGGGCCGTGGCGCAAACATCGAAGCCTTTGCCATCGATGACGGTGCCGCAGGTTTGCAGTATGCTCGTAGACTGCTGCCATGTCTTCTCTTCCGGTTAAGCTGGACGTCGGCCAAACTGTTGGTGATTACGAGATCCTGGCGCTGCTCGGGCGTGGCGGCATGGGAAGGGTCTTCAAGGTCCGTAACGTTATTTCGGACCGTATCGAGGCCATGAAGGTTCTTCTGCCTGATACCGACGGAACTCCGGAACTGGCAGAACGCTTCTCGCGCGAGATCAAGCTGGTAGCGGGTCTCGATCATCCCAACATCGCCGCGCTGCGTACCGCGCTCCACGCCGGCAGCCATGTGCTGATGATCATGGAGTACGTCGAGGGAAATTGTCTCGACAAGAAGCTGCAAGCGGAAAAGCCCGATTGTGGACGAGTGGTTCATTTCATACTTCAGGTACTTTCGGCGCTGAGCTATGCGCACCAACGTGGTGTTGTTCACCGCGACGTCAAGCCTTCCAACATCCTGGTGCGCTCCGATGACAGCGTGAAGCTGACTGATTTTGGGATTGCCAGCCGCGCCGGGGACGCCAGGCTCACCGGGCCGGGAATGGCTCTCGGTTCGCTTTATTACATGTCGCCCGAACAAGTGAAGGGGCTTTCACTCGATCTCCGGTCTGATATCTATTCGGCGGGGGTGACGCTTTACGAAAGCGTGACCGGGCGCCGGCCCATTCAAGGCGATAGCTTCATCGCCATCATGAATGCTCACATTGATCAGACGCCGGTTCCTCCCATCCAGCTTGCACCCCAGATTCCTCCTGAACTTTCGTCGATCATCGAACGTTCTCTGGAGAAAGCCCCCGAACATCGGTTTCAAACAGCTGAGGAATTTCGGGCGGCATTGCTGAAAGTCTATCCCGAGGTTCCCGTGCAGGTCGCGGGAACCGCCCGGTCTGGAGATGCTCCTCCGCCACTCGCCGTTCAGCCCACAGCGGTGCCCACTTCGACCAGCACGCAATCCTTTGATCCTGCATTGCTTGAGACTGCAAGGAAGAACCTGGCTGCCTTTATCGGCCCCATGGCAAAGGTGATCGTCAGCCGCGCAGCGAAGAACGCACGTTCTCGCCAGGACCTCTATGAAAAACTGGCGCAAGAAATCCCATCCCCCGGCGACCGCCAAAAATTTCTTCGCTCTCTCCCTCTGTGAGGGGACTTCTCTGAAAATCACTGCGATTCGAGCAGCCGAATCGCTTTCACCATGCTGACGTACATACGGTTGAAGGACTGAGCCAGGTGCGAAATCTCGTCCGAGCCTTTCACCGGAATTTCGGGAACGTTGAAGTCGCCATTGCTGATCTGTTCGGCTGCCGCGGCCAGGCGGCTGACCGGCCGGATGACAATCATAATCATAGCCAAATCCAGCAGGATCAGGGTTGCCAAGGCCATTCCGCCGAGATAAATCATGAGGGTGCGGAATGCCTGATCAGCGATCGTCAAAGGGACGGACATTGGAACGGAGACAATCTGCGCTCCAACGGTGTCGCCGAGTTTCCAATCGAACCCGTTGTTGGTTCCGTAGATTTTAATCATGGCCGCCGGGGCTGCCGATGGCGTACTGTGGCATTCCAAACATGGTGGGGCCGCGACGATCGGGCGCGCCAGGAAGAGCGAACGCCCGCCGGGAACGTCTCGCTGGCCGGAGAACTCCTTGGTCTCGGCGTGGGTGCGGAAGTTCTGGATTACATCGGCTTCCCAATCGACGGCCCGATCCCGCAAGTTGGTAGGATTCAGCGTGGCCTCTTTATAAGTGTAATCCGGATAACTGGATCGCAGGTAATTGAATACTTCCGTCGCCGAAAAAGCGGGAACGGTCTGCGGCAAAAATGTCTTGATGCGCGCCTGATGCGCTTGCAGCAAAGGGACAAGCTGCTGAGTCGTGTAGGTGCGCATTCCACCGGCTGCTCCCATCATCAAACGCGCCTGCTGGAGAACTTCCTCTTGTGCGCTACGCTCAAGGAAATTGCGCGAAATATACCCTGCGATCCCGATGCCCGTGCCGAAGACCAAGATCAGAACGAGATTGAACTTGATCAGAAGTCTCATAGGCGGCCTATTATAAAGCGGTCCGAAAGGCTTTGGCGCAAGCCGGCAGTGGATCGTGAGTGTCGTCTGCAACAGACGGGTTCTCCAGTGGCGCGGGCAGGGTGGAAGCCAAGAAGTACAACATTCTTCAGCAACCATCCGGAGATCGGTTTGCAGCCAAAGCCAGCCTGCGTGTATACTTGATGTATATACGCTGAGAGGGTTGTGCATGGGTACTGCACGGGTATTCCGTTCGGGCAACAGTCAGGCCGTCCGCTTGCCGAAGCAATTTCGATTGAAGAGCCAGGAAGTCGAGATTTTTCGCCGCGGCGATGAAATCGTGCTGCGGGAGAAGGATGGAATCATGGTTCGAGCCTTCGATCTTCTCGCCGACTTGCCATCTGATCTCGAACTAGCCAGCCGTGAAAAGGACCCACCGCAAAAGCGCAAGGGTCTGTAAATGGATCCCCGCTATTTGCTCGACACAAGCATCTGCATTTACATCCGGCAGAAGAGACCGGACAAGGTTCTCCGACGATTCCAGAAGCTCCGTCCGGGAGAAGCTGCACTTTCGGTGATTACTTATGGTGAGCTTCTGTACGGGGCAGCCAAGAGCCAGCAGAGGCTGGCGGCCCTGGAGCGACTGCGTGAACTTGTGCACTTCCTGCCTGCGCTTCCACTGCCGGAGACAGCGGCCGACGCTTACGGACGCATTCGCGCCGACCTGGAATCGAAGGGCGAGATGATTGGCAACAACGATCTGTGGATCGCCGCGCACGCCTTGGCTGCCGGCCTGATTCTGGTCACAAACAATGAAAGGGAATTCCGGTGGGTACACGGACTAAAGGTCAGGAACTGGGCTGTCTAGCATCTTTCCTAGCGGTCAAGACGTTCCCGGGAATCCCAGATCATAGTCCTGCCTCGGTATGAGATAATTTTCTACATCAGTTTTCGAGAAAAATTATGGCTCAACGCAAGGTCTTCTGCGTCAAATTGCAACGGGAACTTCCTGGCCTGGATGAACCACCCTTTGACACTGAATTCGGAAAGAAGATTTACGAAAACGTCTCCCAGGAGGCTTGGAGGGGTTGGACGGAGTTCTGCAAGATGCTGCTGAACGAGTATCGCTTGAACCCGGCTCGCCGGGAAGATCAGGAGGCCATCGTGAAGCAGATGGAGCAGTATTTCTTCGGCCAAGGCGCCGCTCCACCGAAGGAGTATGTGCCTCCGGCCCAGAAGTAATAACACCCAAGCCCGTCGCCAGCCGCTAATCATCGGCCGATAGCGCCATTTCGCCGCAACCGGTAACCCGCCGACCGTTACCTTTGGCGATACCTGTTTACCGCATTGTTACCTGCATTTCATCATCCCGTAACATTCCCGCGCTAGAAATGAAGTATGGATCCGCCCGTCTACGACACGCTGATCCTCTCCGACGTGCATCTGGGGGCGGACACCAGCCGCGCGCGCGAGGCCACTTGCGTGCTAAAGGAAAACCGCTTCCAGCGGCTGATCCTGCTGGGCGACATCTTCGCCGACCTCAACTTCCGTCGCCTCACCAAGGAACACTGGAAGTTTCTCGGATACATCCGCAAGCTCTCCAATCCTAAGCGCGACTTGGAAGTGGTCTGGGTCGAGGGCAATCACGATCAGGGTCTGGCCGACATCATGTCCCATCTGGTCGGGGTGCGCGTGTATCAGGAGTACGCATGGGAATACGCCGGCCTGCGTCACCTCGCCATTCATGGCCATCAGTTTGACCGGCTTCTGGCCAATAACCTTCGTCTCAACTATTTTGGGACGCTCCTTTATTTGCTGTTGCAGAAGCTGGATCTGAAGGGCAAGCCGGTTGCCCGGTTCATCGACCGCATTAACACAAGCTGGCTCCGCATGTCGCACAAGGTGGCGTCAGGAGCGTTGTTTCATGCGCGTCTGCACAAGGCAGACCGTATCTTCTGCGGCCACACTCACGAGGCCATGCATCAGGAAAAAGATGGGATCAACTATTACAACGCCGGCGGATGGGTCGACGAAAAGCTAACCTACATCACCATTGACTCGTCTGGAGTACGGATTCACGAATATCACAACCGGCCTGACCATGATGATTCCGGAGAAGAAAAAGACGAACCAGACTCGTTGGTTCCGGAACTGGCCGCCGAATCAGGATTGCCCGAAGATGCCGAATACGAAAACATTGGTAGCTGACACCGGTTGGCTCGGCCACACCCGTCGAGGAGGCTCTTGCGTAAGCTGACTATCGTTTTCCACCACGCGGGCGGAGGTCACCGCAGCACAGCCGACGCCCTGAAGGCCACTCTCGCAGTCCAAGACCAGCCCTGGGAAGTTAATCTTCTGAACATCCAGGAATTACTCGCTCCCCTCGACGTGCTTCGCAAGGTTACTGGCTTGCACATCGAGGACACCTACAACCTGATTCTCCGCAAAGGCTGGACGCGCTTCACGCCGCAACTGCTGGTGCTTCTTCAGTCAACCATCCGTCTTTATCACAGCTGGGTGGTGAAAGCGTTGCGGGCTTACTGGTTGCAACATCCGCCAGACTTGGTGCTGTCGGTGATTCCGCACTTTAATCGCGAGCTGGCCGAGAGCCTTCGTGGCCCGGAGAAAATTCCTTTTGTCACCCTGCTGACGGATCTGGCGGACTACCCGCCCCGCTTCTGGATCGAGCCCGAGTCCGAATATATTATCGTCGCCACAGAACGAGCCAAACAGCAAGCCTTGGCCATGGGCCATCCTTCCGACCGCATCTTTGAAATCTCAGGAATGGTTTTGAAGCCGAAGTTCTATCAGAAGACCGCGGTGGATCGAGTCTCCGAACGCAAGCGGCTCGGCCTTGAACCCGATTGTCCAACTGGGATTGTCCTGTTCGGAGGTCATGGATCTCAGGTCATGGTCGACATCGCCAAAAGGCTTGATGAGAGCAACAGCGGTGTCCAGTTGATCATGCTCTGCGGGCATAACCAAAAGCTTGCTGCCCAGCTCAAAGGCTTGAAAACCAAAAAGCCGATCGCGGTTCAGGGATTCACGCAGAATGTTGAGTCTTACATGGCGTTGGCTGATTTCTTCATCGGGAAACCTGGCCCCGGCTCCATCAGCGAAGCCCTGCAGTTTCACTTACCGGTAATCGTCGAATGCAATGCCAAGACCCTGCCGCAAGAGCGCTATAACGCAGAATGGCTGACCGAGAAGGGTTTCGGAATCGTCGTGACCAGCTTCCGGGAAATTGCACCTGCAGTGCAGCGCCTGCTCCAAGATTCGACTTTCAATGAACTTCACCGCAACGCCAGCACGTATTCCAATCGAGCGCTCTTCGAAGTGCCCGTGATTCTGGAAACGTGCGTCAGGAACAAAGCCGCTCCCATTCAAATCGAGGCTACGGTTTGATTGGTCTGGTCAAAGAGTGCCGTTCTTCCTTTGTGTACCTTCGTGACCTTGGTGGTTTTAGCATTTGAAGTTCATCAACCACAAAGGTCACGAAGGTCCACAAAGGATGTCACCTCGCGCTCTGCTCCTACCCCTCCTTGCCCCAACCTACCGCGCGCGCGTATGATGCAACGTTCATGTCTCCGCGAACCTCACCCCGCCAGCCCAACCTGCGTGAGAAGGCGCAATTGATGTCGGCGTCGGAAATCGAACGCACGCTGGTGCGCCTGGTCCACGAAATCATCGAGAAAAATAACGGCGCCGCTGATCTGGGGTTGGTCGGGATCCGACGCCGCGGAGTGTTCCTCGCCCAGCGCTTGGGACAAATGATCGGACGGATTGAAAAAACTCAAGTGCCCGTCGGCACGCTCGACATCACCTTGTACCGCGACGATCTCTCAACGGTCGAAGCCATGCCGGTAGTGCAGAAGACGGAGATGGAATTTCCCATTACCGGCAAGAACATCGTGCTCATCGATGACGTCCTCTACACTGGACGCACGGTACGCGCCGCCTTGGATGCCCTCTTCAAGCAAGGGCGGCCGCGGCAGGTACAGCTCTGTGTCCTGATCGATCGCGGCCATCGCGAGCTGCCCGTCGAAGCCACATTCGTCGGCCGGAAGGTGCAAACCACGCGGCAAGAGATCATTGAAGTCCAGTTGCGCGAGATCGATAACGCGGAAAAAGTTCTGGTGGTAGAAAAGGCGATGCCCACGTAGGCCCGGACGTCCCCGTCCAGGCGGCCAAGCAAAGCTCGTCAGGATTTGTATCGGGACATCGGTGCAGATGCGCGATTCGTGGGTCTGAGATTTCAGGCATGAACAAAGCTGCACGCGGTTCCTTGCTCGGCATCGAACATCTCGATGCAAAGGAGATTTTGAGCCTGCTCACGCTGGCACGGCGGATGAATCCGCTCAAGCCGCGTGCCCTGCTCCGCGGCAAGCGCGTCCTCCTTCTCTTCTACGAGCCCTCGACCCGGACTCGCACTTCCTTCGAGATCGCCGCGAAGTCGATGGGAGCCATGACCACACTTGTGTTATCCAGCGGATCGAGCATCGAAAAGGGCGAGTCATTGCTGGACACCGGCTACACTCTGCGGGCCGTTGGTGCAGATGTCATGGTGATTCGGCATCCTCACGCCGGCGCTCCGCTGCTGATGGCGAACCACCTTGACATTCCCGTCATCAATGCCGGGGACGGAATGCACGAGCATCCCACCCAGGCCTTACTCGACGCCTACACCATTCTGCGCCACAAGAAAACCTTCAAAGGGCTGCAGATGGCAATCGTGGGCGACATTTATCACAGTCGCGTCGCCCGCAGCGCGATTCACCTGCTCAGCAAGTTCGGCGCCCATATTACCCTCTGCGGACCTCCGGAGTTCCTGCCAGAAGTGGCCGCAAGTCTGGCACCGGGACTGCACATCAGCCGCACCGTGGAAGAAGCAGTCCGCGGTGCCGACGTGATTATGGTTTTGCGAGTCCAAAAGGAACGCCTGGCGGGAACCAAACTGCGTCTGCAGGATTATATTTCCAGATACCAGATGACGATGCCTCGCCTGAAGCTGGCCAAGCGCGACGTCATCGTGATGCACCCCGGGCCAATCATCCGCGGCCTGGAAATCACCTGGGAGGTGGCGGATTGCCCGCAGTCGGTCATCGTCGAAGAAGTCCGTAACGGAGTGCCAGTGCGCATGGCGGTTTTGGCTAAAGCGTTGGGCAAGCTCAAGTAAAGCTCGTGCCTGTGTGGGACCGACTCTCAGGCCCAATCAGGGCAGAAAAGCTGCATCTGGTTTTGTGATGTGGCGTCATGCAATGTAAAGAATGGCACACAATAAATCGAAATCCGGATCGTTATTAATCAAGGGTGGTCGCGTCATCGACCCAGCCGCAAAGCTGGATGCCCCCATGGATGTGTTCCTGCGCGATGGCCGCGTCACCGAGATCGCAGCCCCAAACAAAATCCGCAGTAGCGCCGATGAAACCTTCGACGCCCGCAGCCTGGTCGTCGCGCCTGGGTTCATCGATCTCCACGTCCACCTTCGCGAACCGGGCCAGAGCTATAAAGAAAGCATTGCGACCGGAACTGCCGCCGCGGCTGCCGGCGGATTCACTTCGGTCTGCTGCATGCCGAACACCTCCCCGATTGTCGATTCGCCGGAATGGGTCGCGTGGATCCAGCAACCGGAACGTGGAGCCGTAATCAACGTCTTCCCGATCGCCGCCGCCACCCATGCCAGCAAAGGCGCTGTTCTTACCGATTTTGGAGCGCTGCAACGCGCCGGTGCAGTCGCCGTGAGCGACGATGGGAGGCCCATCCTTAACGACACCATCATGCGCGACACGCTTCGCGCGGCGTCCGGACTCAACCTCCCCGTCATTCAGCACGCCGAGGACACGCGCATGACAGAAAACTGCTCGATGAACGAGAGCATAACCTCATTCCGCCTGGGGCTGCGCGGCATGACAACGGCTGCGGAAGCATCTGTCGTCGAACGCGATGTTCAGCTCGCCCAGCAATTCACCGGAGCGAGGTTGCACGTGGCCCACCTTTCAACCGCCGATGCGCTGAAAGCAGTCCGCCGCGGCAAGCGCGGCAATGCCCGCGTCACTTGTGAAGTTACCCCGCACCATTTCAGCCTGACCGATGCCGACGTCGGCGATTACAACTCCAACTTCAAGATGAATCCGCCGTTGCGCTCGAGTGCCGACCGTGAAGCAATTCTCGTAGCCCTCGCCGATGGCACCATCGATGCAATCGCGACCGATCACGCTCCCCACGGGCCGCATGAAAAGATCATCGAATTCGAGCGCGCTATGTTCGGAATCACGGGACTCGAAACCGCGCTCGGTCTCGCCATCACGCGCCTGCATCGCGAGCATAAAATTCCTCTGGCAAGAATCGTCGAACTCTTCACCGCCGGTCCCGCGCGGGTGGTTGACCTGAGAGGCCGGGGCACGCTCGCGCGGGGCAGCCACGCCGACCTAACAATTTTCGATCCCAAGAAGCGCTGGACCTTTGAAGCAACCAAGTCCCGTTCGAAATCAAACAACACTCCCTTCGATGGCTGGCAGGTCACCGGGAAAGTTGTGGCGACGATTGTGAGTGGAAAGATTGTGTACCGCGCAGATTAGGCTTTCTGGAACACTCGAGCAGCAGCTTGACGATCAGCCACTGCCGGGCTTTGCTCGGCCTGGACCGGCGAGGGCGCCCGTCCCCACACGAGCATTGCCGGTTACACTATTCTCATTCCTTTCCCTACGCGTTTCAGCACCTCTAACGCTTGCTGCAATTCTTCTTTCGTGTGTGTGGCGGTCATGATGGTGCGGATGCGGGCTTTGCCTTCGGGGACTGTGGGAAAGGCGATGCCGGTGCCCATGACGCCTTCTTTGAAGAGTTCGCGGGAGAAGTCCATGGTGAGTTTGCCGTCGCCGATGATGATGGGAGTAATTGGGGTTTCGCTGGCCGGTGTGGTTTGGCCTCCGATGTTGAAACCGAGCAGGGCCAGTTCTTTTTTCCAGAATCGCGTGTTCTCCCAGAGCTTCTCGATCCGCTCGGGTTCGTTTTCCAAGACGTCGAAAGCGGCGATGCAGGTGGCTGCGACCGAGGGTGGGTGCGAGGTCGAGAATAGGAATGGGCGGGCGCGGTGATACAGGAAATCGATTAGGTCTCGGGTGCCGCAAACGTATCCGCCCAGCGCGCCGATAGCTTTGGAGAGCGTTCCCACCTGGATGTCAACGCGGCCGTGCATTTTGAAATGATCGATGGTACCGCGTCCGTTTCGGCCCAAGACTCCCGAGGCGTGGGCATCGTCGACCATCATGATGGCTCCGTACTTTTCGGCGAGCTCACACAGGTCGGGCAGCGGACCGATATCGCCGTCCATTGAAAAGACGCCGTCGGTGATCAGCAACTTCTTTCCCGGCTGATCTTTAACACTGGCCAGTCTTTCCTCGGCTTGCGCCATATTCTTGTGCTCGAAGACGAGGATCTTGGCGCGCGACAAACGGGCGCCATCGATGATGGAAGCGTGGTTCAGTTGGTCGGAAATGATGAAGTCGTCCTTGCCGAGGACGGCCGAGACCGTGCCGGCGTTGGCGGCGAATCCCGACTGAAAGACTACGCAGGCTTCGACGTTCTTGAAGCGCGCAATTTTTTCTTCAAGCTCGATGTGGATCTTCATGGTACCGGCGATGGTGCGTACCGCGCCTGACCCCACTCCGTACTTGCGCGTGGCTTCAAGCGCAGCCTCGCGGAGCGAGGGATGCGTGGTCAGGCCGAGATAATTATTAGAAGCGAGATTGATGACCTTCTTGCCATCGAAGGTACAGACCGGCGCCTGTTCGTCGTCCAGCACCCGCAGGCGGAAATGCGTGCCTTTGGCCTTGAGGTCGTCGAGTTGGTCGGTGAGGTAAGAGAGCGGATTGGAGCGGGTGGTAGCAGTTGGCATTTGTTCCCTCGGATTGCAGGCCGCAGATGGACCGGCCTGGCATCAATTCTTACGACAGCAAGTTTAATACGACTTGGGGCGTCTGAGCATTGCAAGCAGTTCTCAGCCAAAAGGTCCCGGTTCTCAGTTTTTGGTAGACGTGAGGTCCGCGAGAGTCTCCAGATTAGAAACTTCCAGGTCTGGCTTTCCGGCGGCGGTCTTGGCTGCTCCCGCTCCGGGACGGGGTGATGGCCTGTTGACCCAGACAGTCGCAATGCCCAGCGACTGCGCGGGAATCACGTCGTGATAAATACTCTGACCAACGTGAAGCCACTGCTCTCGATTTACGCCAATCTGCTCTTCGGCGAGTTTGAAGATTCTCATGCAAGGTTTATAGCAGCCAGATTGCTGAGCAGTGATTACGTGGTCGAATGCCACTCCAAGTTTTGGCACAGTGGACGCGAACAGGTCGTCGTCCACGTTGGATATCACCGCGAGTCGATAGCGGCTCTTGAGTTTCCGCAGGGCTTCAACCGTGTCGGGGAACGGCTGCCAGTGGGCCAGTGATTCCGGCAGGGAACGCACTTCGGCCTCGGTTGGCGAAAATTCCAGGCGCTCGCCCAAGCCGCGCACAACGGATTGCAAGACATCTCGATAGCGGAGATATTTTCCTTGCTCGGCTGAGGCTTCCAGTTCGGAGTACAACTCCAGGAGCATTAAGTCCGGAATATTCTTTTTGTGCGCTGCCAGGATCGGGCGCAATGCGGAGAAAATGCCACCCTCCCAGTCAATCATGGTGCCGTAGCAGTCAAAGGTCAGGATTTTGAAACGAGTCAGGTCGAGCATATGATCGGGATAGTCAGTTATTAGTTGTCAGTTCTCGGTTCTCGGTGGAGCTAACGGTCCTTGGTTTCCAGCGGCTGTTCGTCGGGCGTAATCTCCGTCGGCGACGCGTTCACCTCCAACTTGGAAGCAACTGCGGGCGGTTTCTTCTCCAGAAATTTCGCCGAATTCAACAGAGGACGGCTCAACGACGAGTTGTAGCCAGTCCAAGGGCCTTCTGACGCCGCTTCGCGTTCGAAGTGTGCGCGCATGCTCTCCATCTTGGAATCGAGGTTGTCGAGATAGTGCAGCACGAGGGCTTCGGGAAACATGGGCAACTTTGGCGAACCGAATTCGTATTCCCCGTGATGGCTGATGATGAGGTGCTCGACCAGAATCTTAAGTTCCGGGGGGAAGTCGGGGAAGTGGGCAAGCTTGGCTTGCAGCATTTCAAGTTCGATGATCATGTGGCCGAGCAACTGGCCGCGCGTGGTGTATGAGAAAGAACGGTTGTAGGTGAGTTCGTGAATCTTCCCGATGTCGTGCAGGAAAGCGCCGGTAAGCAGCAGATCACGATTGATCTGCGGATAATTCTGGCACATCAGGTCGCAGGATCGGAACAGCGAAACCACGTGGTCGAGCAAACCGCCGATATACGCGTGATGCAGAGTCTTGGCGGCGGGAGCATTCCGGTAGGCTTCCGCTATCTCGGGATCCGCCATGAAGGCTTCGACCAGGGACTTAAGATGAGGATCGCGAAAAGAACCGACGAAAGTCGCCAGGCTCTGCCAGAGTTCACCGATATCCTTGGTGGTCTTGGGCAAATAATCGGAGAAATCGACCTCCGACTCGCCCAGCCGGCGAAGTTTGTGAATCGTGATCTGGAAACGGTTCTTGTATTTGTTGAGCAGGCCTTTGATCTTGACGAAGTCGTCCTGTTCGAAGACGTCGATCGCGTCCTCGACGTTATCCCACATCTTGGCGTCGAGTTGGCCAGTACGATCACCGAGAATAAGGGCGAGGTAGGGTTCGCCGCTCTTTTTCGGCTTCACCTGCTTGGAGACGACCACAAAGCTCGAAGTGACGACTTTGTTTTCGTGGTTGCTGCAATCGGAGAGAAAGAATTCCTTCATGCGGATGAGGCCAAGCTTAAACTAAAACAGGCCTAATTTTTTCTTCTTTTTGAGTTCCTTCGCGCTGGGGTCCTTGGATGCGGTTTCGACCGGCTTGGTCTGGTTGGGACTGGCCCCTGAGTCCTCATAGCCGGGATAGACATCAATGTACGCGTCCTCGCGAAGCTTGGTTAGATATTCGCGGAGCGCGGGCTGCAGTTTCTGCATGTAAATCGCATCCTGGATTCGCGGCGCGACATCGGCCAGGGGCGGAACTCCTGCGTTGTGATGCTCGGCGACTTTCAGGATCACGAAGCCCTGCTTGGTTTGGATTGGATCGGATACCTCACCCGGCTTCATGGCGAAGGTTTTGTCCTCGAGTTGCTTGGCTAGCGCGCCACGCTTGAACTCGCCGAGATCTCCACCTTGGGCAGCCGTCGGTCCATCAGAGTTTTTCTTGGCGACATCTTCGAATTTGGCGCCATTGCGAATCTGGGCAACAAGGTCGCCGGCCTTCGCTTTCGCGGCTTGAAGGCGGTGATCGGCGTCGGTCGAATCGTTGGGCTTGGGGTCGGTGGAGACCAGTATCTCGCTCAAGCGAATCGTTTCCGGCCGTTCCAGTTCGCTCTTATGGTCGTCGTAAAATTTCTGTTCCTCGTCTTTGTTGATAACCAGCCTTGCGCCAACTTCTTTACCGATCACTTGCTGGGTGATGAGCTGATTGCGCATGTTCTGCTTGAAATCTTCGAAGGAGATTCCCTGGGATTGCGCGGCCTTTTCCAACTCCTCCATACTGTCGAGTTTCATGTCCTTGCGCATTTCATCCAGCTTCTTAATGACTTCGGTATCCGCGGTAATGCCCAGATCCTTTCCCTTTTCCAGCAACAGTTGCTGATCGATCAGGTCGCGGAGTACATCTTTATCGCGTTCGGTTAAGAGCTTTTCCGCGTTCACGGGATCCTGCTGTTGCAGTTCTTTTTTCAGTTCTTCCTTGCCGTGCACATATTCGCTTCGCGTAATAATTTGGTTGTTGACGCGGGCGACGATTACTTCGACCACCTCGTCGTCCGCCAGAAGAAGACCAGACAGAGAAATCACAGAAATCAGTAGCAAGCAGGGGAGACGTTTTCGCATAAGAATTCCACGGGCTGAACAGCAGCCAGAAACGCTCGGTTCAAGCGCTCGCGAGGTTCTAGCCTCATGACCTCCATAAATTGTACCTCCGGAGGTCCGCGCGCCGCCAGCGCCGCTCCTGCTATGATAATCGGTTTTCGCCCCGCAGCCGGCGGTGAATCGCGGCATGAGAGGAGAATCGAATGAAGTTCACTGCCTATCTGATTTTCGTACTACTCTTTGGGGTGATGAGTATTCCAATGAGAGCACAAAAGAGTGAGGCGCTGCCAGACCTGGCGCAACTGGAAAACATGGCGAACCGCTTCGCGCCGACGCCTCTGCGAGTGGATACGTCGAGGCTTTCCTCCGGCGATCGGCAGGCGCTGGTGAAATTGATCGAGGCAGCGCGGATCCTGAACGACATTTTCATGCAGCAGATGTGGGACGGTAATCTTGCGCTCTACTCCCGCTTGCAAAAGGACGCAACGCCGCTGGGCAAGGCGCGCCTGCACTATTTCTGGATCAACAAGGGACCGTGGTCTGACCTGGATGACTACAAAGCTTTTTTGCCAGGCGTGCCGCCGCGCAAGCCGCTGGGAGCGAATTTTTATCCCGAGAGCATGACCAAAGAAGCTTTCGAAGGCTGGGTAGCGCAGTTGTCCCCAAAGGAGCAGGACCAGGCAAAGAGCTTCTTTACCGTGATTCGCTGGCGCGAGAACAGTAATCCGCCCAACAATCTTTTGGCCATTCCCTACAGCCAACAATACGCGGACGACCTTACACAGGCGGCAAGCCTGCTTCGTGAGGCGGCAGGTTTGACCGACAATGCGTCGCTGAAAAAATTCCTGAACCTGCGCGCCGACGCTTTCCTTTCCAACGACTATTACGAAAGCGACATGGCGTGGATGGACCTGGATGCGCCGCTGGACATCACCATCGGTCCTTATGAAACCTACAACGACGAGATTTTCGGCTACAAGGCAGCTTTCGAAGCGTACGTAAACCTGCGCGATGATGAGGAAACTGCCAAGCTCTCGGTTTTCACACGGCACCTGCAGGACATCGAAAACAATTTGCCCATCGACCCGCAATACCGTAATCCCAAGCTGGGTGCGGGCGCGCCGATTCGAGTTGTGGACCAGATCATCAGTGCCGGGGATGGCGCTCATGGAGTGCAGACTGCCGCCTACAATCTGCCCAACGACGACCGAGTGGTGCAGCAGAAGGGCAGCAAGCGAGTCATGCTGAAGAATGTGCAGGAGGCGAAGTTCCGCAGCGTGCTGCTGCCCATTGCGCGTAGAACTTTGTCGCAATCGGCGATGGTCGATGTCAGCTTTAAACCGTTTTTCACCCATATCCTGGCGCATGAATTGATGCACGGGCTAGGCCCGCATCAGATTAAGGTTCAGGGACGCGACACCACGCCTCGCGAAGAATTAAAAGAATTGTACAGCGCCATTGAAGAGCCGAAGGCCGACGTGACCGGACTTTTCGCTTTGCAGTACATGATGGATCATGCCAAGGAGATGGGGCTGGGAAACTCACTGCCTTCCGATGAGGCGGCGCAGCGGCAGCTTTATACGACCTACCTGGCGTCGTCTTTCCGCACGTTGCGTTTCGGACTCAACGATGCGCACGGCAAAGGAATGGCAATCCAATTTAATTACCTGATGGACAAAGGTGCGTTCGTGCAAAAGGCCGATGGTACTTTTTCGGTAGACATCGCGAAGATGAAGGCCGCCGTCGTCGAGCTCGATCATGACCTTCTCACCATCGAGGCTGAAGGCAACTATGCCGGTGCGAAAAAGATGCTGGACGAACTCGGAGTCACGCGCCCCGCTTTGAGAAAAGCGCTGGACAGTCTACACGGGATCCCGACAGACATCGAGCCGATCTTTGTCACTGCAGATGAACTGGCGCCGGTGGCGAAGCCGACGGCGAAACCTGCGCCGAAGAACAAAAAGCGGAACCAGTAGTCCGCAGCCTGCGGTATGAGAATTCTGGCGATTGAGCGCTATCAAATATACCGTGGACCAAAACACAATTGTCATCCCTGGCTTGCTCGGGGTGACAATTTGTAGATCGAGCAGCTCCCGATGGAAAAAGAAACGGCACGCATCGAAGCTTTTTCTGATGGCGTGTTCGCGATTGCCATCACTTTACTGATCCTCGAAATCAAAATCCCCGGTGCCGGCAGCGGAGATCTCTCCAGGCAACTTCTCCGCCAGTGGCCTTCCTACGTCGCCTTTGTTATCAGCTTCGCTTTCATCGGGATCATGTGGATCAATCACCATCGCTTGTTCACCCACATCAAGCGCTCGAACAACGTGCTGCTGTTTTTGAACCTGCTGCTTTTGCTGGGAGTGTGCGCTGTTCCATTTCCCACGGCCGTACTGGCGCAACACCTCAACCAAAGCGATCAGCGGACGGCGGCGATTCTCTATCACGGAACCTATTTCGCTATCGCAATTTTCTTTAACGTTTTGTGGAGATATGCGAGCCGTCACCTCCTGGGCAAAGATGCGGATGCGCACGCCGCGGGCAAGATCTCAGCCCAATATGCGGTTGGCCCGTTGCTGTACCTGGTTTGCATGGCGATGGCTTGGGTAAACGTGCCGCTAAGTTTGCTGCTGAATGTTGCGCTGGCGGTATTCTTTGCGTTGCCTTCGCACCGTGCCGTGCGCGCCGCGGAGCATTGAAGTCAGGCTCCGTATTCTACTTGAGAGCGAGATGTCCAATTGTCCGCGGCCTCGCCAGCGAAAGCTTAGCTACTTCTTGTCTTTATCTTTGTCGGCGTCCTTGGCCTGAATCGAGAGCAGTTCCACTTCAAAAATGAGGGTGGCGTTCGGGCCAATGTCGGCGCCCGTACCCCGTTCGCCGTAACCAAGCTCGGACGGAACGAACAGCTGCCACTTCGATCCCACTGGCATGAGCTGAAGAGCCTCAGTCCAGCCCTTGATCACTCCGCTTACAGGAAAGGTTGCAGGCTGGCCGCGCTTGTAGGAGCTGTCAAATTCCTTGCCATCGATCAGCGTGCCCCGATAGTTGCAGACCACGGAGTCGCTGGCAGTCGGCTTCGGTCCCGTGCCCGTGGTTATGACTTTGTATTGCAGACCGCTGGGCAACGTGACCACGCCGTCTTTGTTCTTGTTCGCGGCCAGGAACGCTTCGCCGTCCTTCTTATTTGCCTCCCCGGCTTGCTGCATCTTTTCCTGCTGCTTCTTGCGCATGTCGGCCTGAAGTTCGGTGAGCACGGCGCGCTCTTCTTCTTCCGAAAGCAGCGTCTTGCCGCCGGCCAGGGCGTCTTGCAGGCCTTGTTGCAGGACTTTCGGATCAATGTCTACGCCCTGTCGATGCAGGGTCGACCCGACATTCATGCCGATGGCGTAACTGACTTTGTCTTTTTGCGTTTTAAAGGCCGAAGCGCTCTGGGATTCCGGCGCAGGAGCTGGTTGAGGGTTCGCTGCCGGAGTCTGCTGCGCCAGGGCATTCCCAAGCAGCATCATCCCAGCGGCTATTGCGATGAAGGCCGTGGTGAAAGATTTTTGCATGATGTATTGTGACACTGCCCTGACAGCCTAGGCAAACAACAGGATTTCCGCGCCCACTCGGGAGCGTTCGCCGGATCATTTCTACTGTGGGAAAGCACGCTCTTGACCCGCACCCCAAACGAGTGTAAATTTCTCGCGAAGTTCCGAGGGGGAAACTTCAGGAGGCAGCCGATGGCTCGCCTGGTCGCTGTTCTATTTCCTTCTCGCGTCGTCGCTTCCTCCGCTCCGCTTGTCAACCTCGTTCGTCCAATCACCCACCTTCTTCCCAACCCACCCAGCTTCGAGGCGCATCAGTTCCTTTTCTCGGGAACTTCCGCGCCGACCGCTTCCAACGACGCGACCCTGTGCTATGACTCGAGCGTAGGGCGATCCTATCCCTGCTACCAGTGGTTCGCCGCTGAACTCCAAAATGATCAGGGGGTCTTCGGCTGCCCCGGCACCGCTGACAACATCGTTGAAGTATCTCCAGCAGGACCCTCCAACGAATTTCTCGGCATCTACAATGGCGGCTATCCCTGCTACAACCACGACACGCTTGCCGACCTGCTCGACAACGCCAAACTCACTTGGAAGTACTATCCCCAGGGCCCGAACCCGGGGACCTCGCTGTGGACGGCGCCCAACGCCATTCGTAAAATCTGCATGCCGCTGATCTCAAGCGGGCTGGAATGCAATGGTTCCGAATGGAACAGCAACGTCGCTCCGCAGATTCCGCCAACTCCGCCGGTGGCGGGCAAGATGGCGCCCATTCTGTCGGACATCCAGAATTGCAAGCTGGCCAACGTAAGCTGGGTGGTCCCGGACGGGACGTGGTCCGACCATCCCGGCGAAGGCCCTCTTTCCTACCTGGGGCCTTCATGGGTGGCCGACATCGTCAACGCGGTGGGTAACAACGGCCACTGCCCAAGCAATGAAGTCTATTGGGACGACACCGTTATCCTAATCACGTGGGACGATTGGGGCGGCTGGTACGACCACATTCTGCCTTGGAACTGCTTGCCAGCGACTGGCTGTACAGGCTACCCCGACACAAACGGTTCGCAGTACGTCTATGGCTTCCGCGTACCGCTGCTCGTCGTCTCTGCCTACAACTATCGTCCGCAGGGGTCAACCGGGTATATCTCTGGGGCCTGCGTAGCGCCAGGGAACTGCCCAAACGAAAAGCCACCCTACATCCACGACTTCGGCAGCATTCTCAACTTCATCGAGTACGCCTTTGGACTGGGCGAGATCGACCCGTATCGCTACCACTATGCAGACTACTGGGCCCCCGATGGCCCAAACGCCTGCTCGACCTGTACCTTCGGCCTCTCGGATTTCTTCGTCGATTTCACGAAGCACCCGACGCCGAGTCCATTTACGGCGATTGCACTCCCCAGCCCGTACTACAACGCGACCTACTTCGAGGACTTCGGGCTTCATCAGGGAGATCCCGCGCCATCGGACCCTGATGACGATGACAGTTGGTAGGTCAAAGCTTGCCTCAGCAGGTGCTGTGTTCCCGTCGGAACCAGCGCCTGCTGGCGCATTTGCAGTTATTCCGTGGTATGCTTTCCCACGGGCGGGAAATAATAAACCTCGCTCCTCCCTGGGCGGGCTTCCCGACAAAGGAGTTGCCCATGCGCTCAAAACTATCCTTCCTTTTCGGCACGCTATTGGCTGCTATTATTGCGGCAGCTTCGGCGCCAACCGCGTCCGCCGCCCCGCACTACAAAGTGCTGCATGCATTCGGGGCGGGCAATGATGGGGCAACAGTGTGGGGGGGGGCTGGTTCG
>Ga0210383_10000659_pt1 | contig 31379 bp, 21 predicted proteins | sample IncBWC14OmetaG_FD_160072 | JGI IMG/M metagenome (GOLD analysis project Ga0210383, IMG submission 160072) | Forest soil microbial communities from Barre Woods Harvard Forest LTER site, Petersham, Massachusetts, United States - Inc-BW-C-14-O ... | reverse complement strand
GGGTGGTGCATTCTTTCGCACTTTGGACTTCGCCAAGGTTTTTGTAGCCTTCGTGCTCACCTTCTTGACGGTTACCACCCTCGCAAGACTGCGTCGCGTGCTCTTCATTCAGACCGCTTCCGTCGCGGTCATCTCGATAGTTTCGATGGTGAAAGGCGCCTCTCATCCGCGTCTCGACGGCGTTCTGGGCGGTATTTACTCGAATCCCAATGACCTTGCGTTCGCTATTGTTCTGTCGCTCCCATTCGGTCTCGCCTTTTTGCTAAGGACGAACAGCGTATTGCGTAAGGCAGTCTGGGCTGTTTCTCTATCGCTCATGGTCAGCGCCTTGTTTTTGACGGCCTCACGCGGAGCGTTCATTACCTTTCTGGTCGCTGGGACTGTGAGCCTGTGGCACTTCGGTATAAAAGGACGGCGTTTGTACTTGATTGCAGCGACGGGCGCGATTGCGATCATCGTTGGAGTTGCGGTTGGCGGCCAGCTCAAGGACCGCTTGCTCGCTATGTCCGGCGAGGAATTGGACACGAGTTCCCAGAGCAGCGCGTACGGATCTTACGAGCAGCGCCGGATTCTTATTGCCCGGAGTCTGGAAGGAATCGAACACTACCCCATACTTGGAATCGGGCTGCACAACTTCTCAACTTATTCTGGAGTTTGGCGAGACGTTCATGTCACCTACCTGCAGATCGCAGTCGAAGGCGGTATTCCTGGACTGATTCTCTACCTCGTATTTTTTGGCCGGGGATTCTCCAATCTCAGACAGCTAAGGCGATTGGGAGACCCCGATCTCGAGGTGAAACTGTTTGCTGGGGCTTTGCATAGTTCGCTGGTTGGTTTTTTGGTAGGTGCACTATTTGCTCCGGAGGCTTATCAGTATTTCCCGTATTTTGCGGTTGCGTATACAGCAGTGCTGCTGGCGATCGAACGGGACCAAGGGAGTAGCGAACCCTCATCGGGTAGCTCGAATCGCTCGCAACTTCGGGCGGCGAAGAGCGGGCGAGATCGAAAACCAAGTTTCACCTATGCCTGGTGATTTGAAAACTCGATCTACCTATCCTGCCGTGCCTGACAGTAGGCTGCGCCCGAGCTTGCGCGACAAATTGGCATACGGTTTTCGCGTCTTTCCCAGCTATGCTTGGCAGCAGCTTACGCGACCCGCGCCTCGGAGCGGCCCAGTCCATTTAATGATCGCGTTGGCGGATCACTTCGAGCCGTCGATTGTGCCGGAGAATGGTTTGCTGTACGCGCTGTATGAGGAGCAGGAACGCCGCCTTGATTTCTGGTGCCGGGAATATCCGCGGCTGGCCGATGCATGGCGCGACAGCGATGGACGGGCTTTCGTCCACACCTATTTTTATCCCGCCGAACAGTACGACCATCGCCTGATACAACAGTTGGCAGAGCACTGCCATGCAGGTTGGGGAGAGATCGAGATTCATCTGCATCACGGAATTCGCGCGCCGGACACTGCCGAAAATACTCGACGTCTACTCTTGGGATTCCGCGACACGCTGGCTTCGGATCATGGGTGCCTGTCGTACCTCGACGGTTTGGGGCCTCCGAAATACGCCTTTGTGCACGGTAACTTTGCCTTGGCAAATTCTGCCGACGGACGCGTTTGTGGAGTTGACGACGAGATGCAGATACTGGCGGACACCGGCTGCTACGCGGACTTGACGCTACCCACGGCTTCATTTCACCCCGGGCAGATTGCGAAAATCAATTCACTTTATGAATGCGGGCTGCCGCTGAGCCAGCGAGCTCCGCATCGCCGAGGTCATGATTTGGAGCGCGGACGGGCTCCTGAGGTGTTTCCATTGATGGTTCAGGGGCCGCTGATGCCGCGCTTCTTCGCCTCGCGATCCAGGAAGGTCGGGATCGAGAACGGTGCGATAACCAGAAAGAATCCGCTGAGCCTGTTGCGACTGCGATTGTGGAAGCAGGCGGCGATTTCCGTGCGCGGAGTACCGGACTGGCTGTTCATCAAGTTGCACTGCCATGGCATGGATCCAACTCAGCAAGAAGCAGTCCTCGGAGAACCAATGCGTGAATTCCTGCGCGAATTGGTGGAGGGAGCGGCGCAAAGAGACGAGATTCTCCATTTCGTGTCGGCGCGTGAGATGGTGAACATCATCCTGGCGGCCTGTGACGGAAGAGAAGGCAACCCCGGCGATTACAGAGACTACCGCCTCAAGCGCACACGCACGACCTCTTCCGAGTCGGCGGTCGGCAATGCGCAAGCAGTGGTGAAGCGATAGCTATGTGCGGAATCGCTGGGATCGTCCACTCGGAACCCGGGGGAGTCGAAGCGGCCACGGTCCATCGGATGTGTCAGAGCATTGTCCATCGCGGACCCGATGACGAAGGCCTTTTCGTAAAGGACGGCGCTGGTTTAGGCGTGAGGCGGCTCAGTGTCATCGATCTCGCCGGAGGTCACCAGCCGGTTTTCAACGAAGACAAGACCATCTGTGTTGTCTACAACGGAGAAATTTACAATTTTCTGGAGCTTCGCGCTGAGCTCGAAAGCCGCGGTCATCGTTTCTGCACTCACGGCGACACAGAGGTAATCGTCCATCTTTACGAGGAAATGGGACGCGATTGCGTCCAGAAGCTGCGTGGCATGTTTGCTTTCGCAATCTATGACACGCGCCACCGTGGCTTGTTGCTGGCACGCGACCGACTCGGCATCAAGCCTCTACATTACGCAATGGCTGATGGACGTCTTCTGTTCGGATCGGAAATCAAATCGATCCTAGCCGTGGCGCCCGAGCTCGCGGCCATCGACCAGAGGGCTCTTTGGCGATACATGTATTTTGGCTATATTCCTGATCCAGCTACCGCCTTCCAACCCATTTACAAATTGCCGCCAGGGCACGTCCTCGAATTCGAGCGAGGGAACATCAGTATCCATAAGTATTGGGACCTGCCCGACTACAGCACGCACCGGTCTCTCACGGAAGAAGAGTGTATCGAGGAACTCGAACGCCGGTTGGCGGAAGCGGTTCGCATCCAGTTGATCGCTGACGTACCTCTTGGGGCGCTGCTTAGCGGAGGCACTGACTCATCCACAGTGGTCGCGTTGATGGCCCGGGCCAGTTCTCGCCCGGTGAAAACGTTTTCAATCGGTTTTCAACACGCCGATTTCAACGAGGCCCCGTATGCGCGGCTCGTGGCGGAGCGGTTTGGCACCGAACACCATGAGTTGATCCTGGAACCCAACGTGGTGGAAACGGTGGAAGCACTTACCGGTTCGCTGGAAGAACCTTTCGGAGATTCTTCCATGCTGCCGACCTATTACATTTCTCGCCTGGCGCGGCAGCACGTGACTGTAGCTCTGTCTGGCGATGGCGGCGACGAAGCATTTGCCGGCTATGAACGCTATCAAGTCCATTTACAACGCCGACATTTCAATTGGATGCCCGAGTCAGCCGGAGGCTTTTATCGTAAGCAGCTCCATCCCCGGTTTCCCTCTAGCACACCGGGGCGCAACCTCGCCTACAGCATTTCTTTGCCTTGGGCAGAGCGCTACCTGGAGGGCATCTCGTTGCAACCTTTCGACCGGGAAATGCGACTGCTTTCGGATGACTTCCGGGCCACGGCTCTTGGCGACGCAGATCTTATGAGCGTGCTCCGCAGATATCTCGATGAAGCCCCGGCTCGCGATCCGTTGAGCCACGTGCTGTATCTTGATACTAAGACCTATCTTCCGGGGGACATTCTTACCAAAGTCGACCGCATGAGCATGCTCAATTCGCTGGAAGTGCGGGTTCCGATTCTCGACCATCTTTTCCTGGAGTGGGTCACTGGCTTGCCTCCGCAATGGAAGATGCGAGGAAAGAGGCAGAAATATATTTTCAGCAAGCTTGCGAAAAGGGTGGGCGTCCCTAAAGAGGTTCTCGATCGACCCAAACAAGGATTCACGTTACCGCTGGGACACTGGATGCGGAACGAGTTGAACGAGCTGATTACGTCCGTCCTGTTGGATTCATCAACGGCGCAGCGTGGGTACTTCAACCCGCAAGGGGTTCGGCGGATGCTGGACGAGCATTCTCGGGGTCGCCGCGATCACTCGGCGCGCATCTGGCGCTTCTTGATGTTTGAATTGTGGCATCGCAATTTTCTTGCAAGTGTCCGGATGACGAATGCGGGGGCGCACGCGGATCAAGCCGCTTCCTCGCGGGGAGGTTGATGAGCCTCAGCCAACAAAACAGCAACTCGAGGTCAGACTTCGAACTTGGTGGCGAGGAAACTCCTACCGGACGTTCTATCCCGGGACTGTTCTTGATGACCGACAGTTTTGAAACGGGCGGCAGCGAGCGTCAGTTTGCGACGCTGGCCCAGGCTCTGAATCCAGCGGCGTTCCGGGTTCACTTGGGTTGCATTCAGCGGCGGGGAGCGTTCCTTGATGGCCTGGGCCGCGTGCCGGAGTTTCCGCTTGGCGGCAGCCTGTACGGCTTGAAATCGTTGTGGACCCGACTTCGACTGGCTCAGTATCTGCGAAGGAATCGTATCGCGGTCGCGCATGCCTTCGATTTCTACACTAACCTCACCTTGATTCCGGCTGCCAGACTCGCAGGCGTGCCTGTGGTGATCGGCAGCCAGCGTCAACTTGGCGATCTCCTCAGCCATTCGAAATCACAGGCGCAAGCGGCGATGTTTGGCTGGTGCGATGCCGTTGTATGTAATTCAAAAGTTGCCGCCGATCGGCTGGTTGAGCAAGGTTTGAGGCAATCTCGCATCGTCGTGATCGGCAACGGTTTGCCGGATTCCGCCTTTGCGGAAACTCTGCCGGCTATGCCGCGTCGGCCTGGCATTCTTCGAGTTGGCATGATTGCCCGTATGAACACACGGTCCAAGAACCATTTGGTTTTTCTCCATGCAGCAACGCGGCTTTGCAGCAGGTCTAACGACGTGGAATTTGTGATGGTGGGAGACGGACCGCTGCGACCGGAACTCGAACGCGAAGCCGACAATCTGGGATTGAAAGCTCGCGTCTTTTTCTTAGGCGACCGGCAGGACATTTCTGCTGTGCTGGCTTCATTGGATATTTCGGTGCTGCCCTCATCGTCCGAGAGTCTTTCCAATGCTGTTCTCGAGTCCATGTCTGCCGGAGTACCGGTGATTGCGAGCAGCGTGGGAGGCAATTTGGAACTGCTTGCACAAGGCCGAGGAATTCTGGTCGCAGCGGGAGACGACAAAGCTCTTGCTGACAACATTGAACGCCTGTTGCGTGATGCGGCGCTGCGTGCGGAACTCCGGCGCAATGCGAAACATTACGCGCAGGCAAACTTCACGCTGGAACAAACTCGCAAGCGCTATGAAGATCTCTACCGTCAACTGCTGGAGAAAAAGAACTGGCTCGCGAATCGAGACTGGTCATACAGTTCGTCAACTCGAAAGCGAGCAGATCGTATTCGAGTCGCGCTAATAGCCCCTTCGCCGCGCTATGTCGGTGGACAATCCGTGCAGGCGAATTTGCTTCTGCGCCATTGGCGAGACGATCCCGCGACTGAAGTCAGCTTCATTCCCATCGATCCTTCGCTTCCGCAGCCGCTCGCGTGGGTTGAGCAGATTCCATTTCTTCGTACCCTGATTCGGGGACCCATGTACATGGTTTCGCTCTGGCGAGATTTGAGTGCGGTCGAGATTGCCCATATTTTTTCCGCCTCGTACTGGTCGTTCCTGGTTGCACCCTTGCCGGCGTGGCTCATCGCCCGGCTTCGCGGAACAAAAACGGTGATCCATTATCACAGCGGCGAAGCGCGGGATCACCTTTGTCGATTTCGCGGTGTGCGATCAGTGCTTGAAGACGCCGACCGTCTTGTAGTTCCGTCAGGATATCTCGCCGATGTTTTCCGAAAGTTCGGACTTCAGGCTCAAGTTGTTCCGAACATTGTCGATTTGGGGCAGTTTTCTTTTCGAGTGCGCAAGCCACTTCGTCCGCATCTGATTTACACGCGGGGATTCCATCCTTATTACTGCCCGGATGTGGTGATTCGAGCTTTCGCCCAGGTTCGGCAGGTGTTTCGTGAGGCAAAGCTCGACTTGGTAGGAAAGGGTCGGATGGAACCTCAAATGCGAAAGTTGGCGCAGGAATTGATGCTGTCTGGCGTGAACTTCGTAAGTGCGGTGCCGCATGAAGAGATCAGCCGCTTTTACGACGCAGCGGATATTTTCATCAACGCTTCGAGCCTGGACAATATGCCGGTTTCGATTCTCGAAGCTTTTGCTTCCGGAACGCCTGTAGTCAGCACCGCTCCGGAGGGGATGTCGTATCTGGTCGAGCACGAGCGCACCGGATTACTCTCGGAGCCCGGAGATGCGGGAGCTTTGGCGGAGAACGTCATACGTCTATTGAGGCATCCTGAACTGGCGTTACGTTTGACGCTCAACGCCCACGAAGAAGTGAAGCGTTACTCGTGGGGCACCGTTCGGCAGCAATGGTTCCAGCTTTACCGTTCGCTGGGAGTGGGCGAGATTGTTCCGGGGAAAGTCACGCCCCACAACTATGTCTGTACTATGGAAGCGATGAACTCCTCGAGCATCGCAGGAACTATGTGAGCCTGTCGATCAGCATCTTCGGTCTGGGTTACGTGGGGTCGGTGAGCGCGGCCTGCTGGGCGCGTGCGGGTCACCGAGTGACCGGTGTGGACGTTAATGCTGACAAGGTCGAGATGCTGGCTTCGGGGCGCAGCCCGATCCTGGAACCGGGCATGAGCGAATTGGTGGCCGAAGGCCATCGGGCAGCTCGTTTGTACGCCACGACCGATGGAGTCGCGGCGGTTCACGATTCGGAGATCTCATTCGTATGCGTAGGCACTCCAAGCCTGCGCAGCGGCAAGCTCGACCTGAGCCACATCGAGCGTGTCGCCCGCGAAATTGGTGCGGCTTTGAAGGGGAAGAATTCTCATCATGTGGTCGTTCTGCGTAGCACGGTGCTTCCCGGCACGACCGAATCTCTGGTCATTCCGATTCTTGAGGGCGCGAGCGGGCGCCGCGCTGGTGAGGACTTCACCGTTTGTTACAACCCTGAGTTTATGCGCGAAGGAAGTGCAGTCGCCGACTTTCTTGAGCCTCCGTACACCATTCTGGGCACGCAAAGCCCGGAGCACCTGGGGCTGCTCCACAAGATCTATGATGGTGCGGTTGGCCTAAGGTTCGAAACTGCGATTCCCGTCGCGGAGATGGTTAAGTACGCTTCCAACGTGTTTCATGCGATGAAGGTCGGCTTCGCTAACGAGATCGGAACGCTTTGTAAACAGTTGGGAGTTGATACGGAGGCTGTGACCAGGATTTTTTCCTCGGACACCAACTTGAATATCTCACCGGCGTATCTATCGCCAGGCTTCGCTTTCGGTGGTTCGTGCCTTCCAAAAGATTTACGTGCTCTGGCGCATCGAGCCAAGGAACTTGACCTGAGCTTGCCGTTGCTCGAAGCTCTCACGCAGAGTAATGCTGAACACTTGAATCGCGCAGTAGACACGGTGTTGCACACCGGCAAAAAGAAAATCTCGCTCTTGGGCTTGAGTTTCAAATCCGGGACCGACGACTTGCGGGAAAGTCCGCAGGTGGAGCTGGTGAAGCGGTTGCTGGGCGAGGGTTGTCAGGTTCGCATCTGGGATCAGGATGTTTCGCTTGGTCGCCTTGCGGGCTCTAACCGTCGGTACATCGAGGAAGTCGTTCCTCACATTGCCTCGCTGCTCTCCACGGATCTGGAGCAGGTAGTGCGAAGCGCGGAGGTCGTGATCCTAGGCAACAGATCGGCGACACGAGAACAACTCTCGCGGTACTTGCACCCGGATCAGATTGTTTTTGATCTAGTCAATCTCGATCACGCTCATCGCCCTGACAAACCCGCGGCGTATCAAGGGATCTGTTGGTGAGCGCGTTGTTATGAAGCCGCCGGTGTTCATCGTTGGTTGCCCGCGCTCGGGCACCAGTTACCTGTATCACTTGTTGCTTTCCGCCGGAGGGTTCGCTGAGTTCCGAACTCAAATGAACGTGTTTGATGTTCTGGAGCCTATTTACGGCGATCTTGGCGTCGTCAAGAACAAAATCAGCATGATGAAGGAATGGCTGCGGAGCAAGGCTTTCGATGCGTCGGGACTGCAGGCGGAGGAAATCAAGGCCAGGGTCATATCGGAGTGCCGAAGCGCGAGCGATTTTCTGAGAATCGTGATGGAAGAAGTTGCGCGGAAGCAGGGAGTTGATCGATGGATTGATTCAACCCCGACCAATATTCCTCACCTTTTGAGGATCAAGAACGATTTTCCCGAGGCGCGGATCATACACATCATCCGCGACGGCCGCGATGTCGCTTTGTCTCTGGACAAGCGTGGTTGGAGCCGGCCTCTTCCCTGGGATCGCAACAGGACGCTGCTGGCGGCTGGGCTTTACTGGGAATGGATCGTCCGCAAAGGGCGAAAGCTTGGTTCCCTACTTCAACCGGATTACTTCGAGGTGCGTTACGAAGACCTGGTTGAGCACCCAGCGGAGACCCTAGAGCGGCTAGCCGTTTTTCTCGGGCATGATTTGGAATACGCGCGAATTCGACACGTCAGTATTGGTTCGGTCAAGACGCCTCTGACTTCGTTCAAAGAAGATCTGGAACGAGGGCAATTTGCTCCGGTCGGGCGATGGAAAAGTGAAGGGAAATTTCCTCCCGATCAGTTGGTTTTATTCGAGAGCCTGGTAGGGGAGTATTTGCAAAGTCTAGGCTATGCTCTTTCCAGCGGTGGGGATCCGGCAAAGCCCTCGCTGGCGGTGAGAAGAATGCGCTTGTTCTATCGCGCGTTCTACGATTTCAAACAGTGGGCAAAGATTAACACGCCGCTGTCGCGTCTCATGGTTGATTACTCGGCGATCTTGATCGATAAATAGAAACGCTGCGCGGAACGGGGACTTCGGACCACGGATGAAGTGCCACATCATTGATTTTGGCAAGGTCGAGTGGAATATTCTCGACAAATTTGCCGACCGAACTGTCTTCCAAACGCGCGAGTGGATTCAGTTTGTCAGCGATGCGCAAGGAGCCACACCGCTCGTGGCAGAGCTGCTCGAAGGCAGAGAAGTCGTCGGTTACTTTACCGGACTAACCTTCACTCGCCTCGGCGTGAAGATACTGGGCAGTTCGTTTCCCGGTTGGACCACTCCTTACATGGGATTCAATCTTGTGCCGGGCGCTTCACGGGTTGCAGCGCTCGCCGCGGTCGAAGAAATGGCTTGGGGCGACCTAAAATGTCTGCACATGGAAGTATCCGATCCGTATTTTGAGGTTGAGGACGGCACCGCCCTTGGGTTTGCGTGCGAGTTCTTCAGTTCCTACCGCACCGATTTAACGAAGTCCGAGGAAGAGCTTTTTGCCGACCTGAACAGTTCGTGCCGGCGTTGCATCCGAAAAGCCGAGAAGAGCGGGGTTACGATTGAAGAAGCGCACGATCTTGCTTTTGCCGACGAGTATTACGAGCAACTAGTGGATGTCTTCGCCAAACAGAAACTGGTTCCGACTTATACCGTTGAGCGAGTGCGGACACTGATCGAACATCTGGAGCATACCAGCCGCGTTTTGTTTCTGCGAGCGCGCGACCCAGAAGGGAATTGCGTTGCCACCGGGATTTTTCCCGGTTTCAACAAGATCGCCGAGTTCTGGGGCAATGCCAGCTTCCGATCCAGCCAGATCCTTCGTCCTAACGAATTGATGCACTGGTACGCGATGCGTTACTGGAAGAGCCGCGGAGCTGAAATCTACGATTGGGGCGGTGAAGGAAAATACAAAGAAAAATACGGTTGCGTCCCGCATCGAGTGCCATGGTTCACGAAATCCCGCTCCGAGTTGATTGCGAAGTTACGCGATGAAGCCAAGAAAATGTTCGAGAGGAAGCAGAGATTTCTGGGTTGGCTGCGGAGCGAGCGAATGCGCTCTTAAGCTGCCTTGGATTAAGCTTGGGCGCGTCGGAAGTTGCTTATCGTGCTCGCGAACATGGCCATCCGTTCGCGGTGGAGCAGTAACAACGTTGCGACATAAGCGATTGCTCCCGTGGCAATTTCCATGACCAACCGTAGCGGCAAAGGTCCTCTCGGGTGAAGCGACCACCTAAGCAAACTTACGGCGAGAATCATCGCAAGAGTGCCATGCAATGCCGGACGCAAAGCCCGCCAATACTCCCCAACCGGCATTTCGATAGCTTTGAAAGTCTTCCAGTAGAGCGGCACGGCCACCAGCGGATAGGCTGCTACCCATCCCCATGCGATCCCCGGCGTGCCCCAACGACTGCCTATATAAAAGCCGGCTGGCAGAATGATCAGGGCGGCCAGATCGTCCCACATTACGAAGCGCGGGTTGCCGACCGCCGTCAGGAGTTTGCCTAGAAGCGCAACGATCGAGCGGAAGGTAACGTAGACTGAAAGGATTTCCAGAGGCACAATCACGCCATCCCATTTGTGTCCCAAGGCAAAGGGAATCAGATCGCGCGCGACCAGGGCCAACCCGATCGTCGCCGGGAAGGTGGTCAGCGCCAAGGCCTCGGTCAGTGTTCGCAAGTATCGGCGTAGCGCGGCGGGTTCGGTCTGCACGGCGGCGAAGTAAGTAGGGATGGTTGTGGTCACGAGGCTGGTCAGTTTCTCCATGGGAACGTTGGCCAGGGTCCAAGCCATGCCGTAAATGCCGAGGGCCGCTTGCCCCAACATTCGGCCGGCGGTGACGTTGTCCAGTTTTTCGTACGCTGAAGAGGCCACCACAGAAACCAAGACGTGCCAACCGAAGGTTAGCGGCTTGCGCAGGCGGTTCAGTCGGGGGAGGGCGAACGGGAAGGGCCGGGCAGCCACGACGAGTGCCGATCTCGTCGTATGGCGCGCGAGATTGCCGAGAATCAGGGACCAGTATCCCCAACCGAAATACGCCAGCATCAGCGTCGCAATTGCACCGACGATTGAACCGGTGGCATCAAGCAAGGAGAGCGTTCGATAGCGCATGTCCTTGTTCAACAGGCCTTCGGAAACGGCGCGGAAGCCCACGGGCACAAGCCCGGTGCCAGCGATCACCACCACCCGAACCAACTGAGGAGTCTTGAAGAAAGCTGCTGCAGGGTAGGCCAGCATCGCGGCCAGTCCGAAGCCGCCCACGCCGAGCAGGACAGCGATCGAGTTCAACTGCGCCAGTTGATCTTGGCTCAGGTCACGCAACGTGACAATGGTTTGAGGGATGCCAAACTCACCCAGGTAGCGCAGGTAGGCCCACAAGACCATGGCCATCGCGGCAATCCCAAAGTCCGCTGGAGTGAGCAGGCGGACAACAATGAGAAATGAACTCCAGCTCAGGATCTGGCTGAACCAGTCGGCTCCCGCCCTCCAGGCCAGGCTGCGGGCGAGGGATTGATCCATTCTCCGCGCCGATGTGACCGTGGAAGAGGTTAATTCTGTGTCGAGTTTAGATTCCACGACGTCCCGCGCGTCCGACATCGATTCCTCTTACTTCTGTTTCGAGAAGTTCAACTCAGGATGCTGCCAATCCGCCTACTTTAACTCCACGATGAAAACATCGGTTCGATACGATGACGTTCCCGGCACTCGCCCCAACTGGTCTTCCCAATCGGAAGTGAACATGTAGAAGCGGCCATCTTGCGAAACGTTGCCGCGAGGCGAGGACCAAAATCCATTCTGAGCCGTGCTGTAGGTATGAGCGAATCGCCAGAGCGTGGAAGTTCTTCGGTCCGTCTCCACGCAGAGTATTTCGTTTTCCCAAGGGCCTACAACCTTAGGCGGCGCTCCCTGTGTATTCGGATTGTCCCGACGGTAAGTGGAAATGCAGGCGGGGTTTGAATCGTTCGCATCCACATTGTTCCAGGAAATGTGCAGGTCGTACCATCCTTGGACTGGCGGCAACAGCTTGATTAACGGAGACGTCGCCTCCATTTGGTTGAGCGGTCGAATCCACAGGTCCATGGGATGTTCCTGCTCCGACGGGTTCAGGAGATGCGAGTAGCCTAAAGCGTGATGCCCCTTGCATCCCTTTGGACCACAGGGCGCGACTTCCCTTGTGTCCACATTCCAGATGAAGGAGGGCGCAGGATTCTGCGGCGGAGTTACTCCGCGCACGGAGGCTCCGCTCCGGATGATCTCGATGAACTGTCCTGACTTGTTGATCCGCGCGTCGTGGATCAGGTAGCGCTCGGGAATTGCAATAGTTCCTTTGGCGCCCCATTGTCCGCCGATCTCGCCGCTCTCCGCGTTGTACCAACGACAGCCCTTGGCGCGGTCGTAAACGTAAACGAGATAGTTGGTGTCTTGTTCCGGGCCTACAATCATCGCCATTCGCAGATCGTTGGCGCTGACGGAAATCGCGTGGCCGGCATCGGACGATTTCAGCTTTGTGCATTTGGATGCATCGTGCACGTCCGTGGTTCGATTGCTGGAGAGATCGTATTGCTGAAACGTTGGCCGTCCGTTCCCGATCCCAAATAGAAGGTTTGGCTGCGAGTAGCTGAATTGCGGTTCGCCAATCCAGGAAACATTGGGCGCGCCGATCGGGTGGACCGCCAGCGTGGATGGGTTAAAGTCAAAGAGCCACAAGCCGCCATCGACGCCGCGCACGTAAAACTTCGTACCGTCGGTGTTCCAGGAATTCTGTTCCGCAGCCGACGGCGTCGAGTAAGACTCAGAAGGCCGCCGCGGGTCTGTCTTAGTATCGGTCACGCGAACCAGGCGCGAGCCGAAGGTCGGATCGACGATGATCGAGCCCGCTGGTCCGGTTGCAGGCGGCGATTTTGGATAGGGCTCAACTCGCGCGTCGGTTCTAGCGCAGTAACTCGGAGGGCCGCAAGCCTTTTCTGTGGGGACGCCCGCCTGTGCCGCAACGGCCGTCTGCGAAAGCAGGACGAGGGCAACGCCCGCGAAGGTCAGCGCTGGCGCAATGCCAGTCATTCCGCGCCCGTTGGTTCGACAGAGTCCGATAGTTCCAGAGTTTCGAGGTTGGCCAGCCTGCCCGCCGGAGTTCTGGTTTTCAGCCACAACTTGGCGTTCAGCAAGTTGAAGTAGAAAGCTCTCGTGAACTTTTCCCGTAGGCCTGACGTTCGCGCCGTTCCGGGCGAACTCAGCGGATAGCCCAATTCCTCAAGATACTCGCCGACCATCTTTTCGATCGCATCCACCTCGTGGTTGGAGAGCTTATTTCTCCAACGATTGACCGGGCTTTGCTGGATACTTTCTCCGGAAAAAGAAGAATTGGACTCACGAAGCCTGCCCATGTTTTCTTTCTGGATATGGCCGTAGTCCAGATCGTGATCCAAAAACTCCTCGAGCTTTTCTAGTGTCGCGCGTGGGTCGGAGACCAGGTCCTCGTAGCGCACTTCAAGGTAATCGGCGGGGGTGCGCAGTCCGTATTGGCGGCCTTCGCGGACCATCCACTCCCAGTACACGGCCGTTGGCAGCAAACCCTTCGCTTCTCGAGCCCAGATGAACGGCTTGAATCCGCCCATCTTGCTCAGCGAGAGCGCAACGTCTCGCCCATCCCTGATCATGTGAATGAAAAGAGCCTCGGGAATATCCGCTTTAATGCTCGGGATGTAGAGCAGATTGTCGGGATCGTAGACCACCCACCGCGCAACGTTCTGACTGAGAGCGATCTCGCTCATCACGATGCGTATGAAATCGCCTCCGCTTCGGCATTCATTCAGCACCCTGAGCGTCAGTCGCTCGGCGTCCAGGGCTGACCGCCGGAAACCTTTGCTGCGCACCCATGCCGCCATCATTCTTTTTCGATTGTCTAGCTTGGTGAGGCTTCCGAATCGAGGGATCAGCATTTTGTAAACTGGCAGATATCCGCGATAGACGGCAAAGCCGCCGGCCGAGAGCAGGGTGTCATACAACAGATTTGTGCCAGAACGATGACAGCCCATCACGAAGACGGGGCGTGTTCTCCGTTCGATCGCTCGGTCACTCTCCAGAGATCTCGCCGAGCCTGCTACGGATGCGCTAGGGAGCCAGATCGTTTCTGGATTGGAGGTCTCCATCGGCTTCAGTCTAGCACTCCCTCGAAATGCATCTTTACCGGAGGAGAAGTGCTCGGGCATGATCATAGAGCGAATTCCCCAGCGCTTGTTTCGCGGCATTTCGCAGACCGTCGCGCAGTTGAACTTTCCAAAAGCCCTTGCCGCGACAAATCTCCCGAAAGGTCGGCAATCCCGTTTGGCGCAGGATTGCGACGCGACCCAGCGCAAAAGTATTCGTCGTGGACATGTTCACCTGTATGCGGCTGTTAGCGACTGAGCGGTAACCAGCGCGGCGCGCGACTTGAATCACGCGTCGGTCACAACGGCCGCCGGGGCAGGAAAAGTGTTCCACGGGCTTGCCCAGAATTTCTTCCAGTTGCGCCTTGGTCTGAACGATTTCACGTTGCAGTCCGCGGTCATCGAGATCAGTCAAATAGGCGTGCGTCATCGAGTGACAGCCTACCTCAAATCCCGAGGCGCTTAGCTCTCTGAGCTGCGTTGGCGTCATGTACCCGCGCTGGCCGAGAAAACCTACTGTGACATAAAAAGTGGCGCTGCATCCCGCTTCTTTCAAGATCGGGACGGCTGCAATGAGATCAGACTCGCAACCGTCATCGAACGTGATCGCCACCCTGCCATGCTCGCCATCATTTTCCTGCGCGAAAGCGAGGGCTTCGCTCGCGCTCAGGCCGCGCCATCCAGCCTGCCGCAGCCACCTTATCTGAGCGCGAAAATCCGCTTCGGGCACGACATATAGCAAATACCCCGCTTCAGATTGGCAAAGAGGTCGTCCTGGAATCTCCAGTTCGTGATACATCAGGAATACAACCCCTCGCTCTGTCATAAGTGATTATGGGGACGCGGGCGCCCTCACCCGTGTTTCCCTAATATCAATATCTAACACGGCCAGATGCATATGCGATGATGAACTTATGATTCTGCCGTGTGACCGTGAGGCCGGACTTTGCCATGCCAAGTAGAGGATGGGGGCATTTCACGTCGCGGCTGGCGCAGATGGATCGGCACGAATTGCTGGATCGCGGCCGGCAGGAACTGGCCAAACGAGTCGACGCGACCCTCGCTCTCTTCTCATTTGATTTTGCGAAAGGCTCGGTTCGCCCTGCCAGCAGCAGGCAGGGCCGGTTCTTCTTCACGTCTTCGAGTATGGGGCCTCTTCTGGCGCTGCTTCGTCAGCGGCTTCCGCACCAAGCGGAGGAGATCGTTCGCCTGGCTGACAAAATTTGTCTCCACCAGTTTGATCTTCTTGGCTACAAAGATCTGGACTACGGCGATGCCATCGATTGGCATCTCGACTTGGTGCATGGCAAACAGTCTCCAAAGAAGGCCTTTCACAAAATCTGTTATCTGGATTTTGATCAAGTTGGAGATTGCAAAGTCACGTGGGAGTTGAACCGTCATCAGCACCTGGTCATATTAGCGAAAGCGTACCGGCTAACGGAAGACCGGCGTTATGCGGACGAGATTCTTCAACAATGGCGGCACTGGCACGCGAAAAACCCGTACGCGGTCGGGATCAATTGGGCCAGCAGTCTGGAGGTCGCGTTCCGAAGTCTTTCCTGGATTTGGATGTATCAGCTGCTGGAGGGCACGCCCGCGCTCCCACCAGATTTTCGAAAAGAGTGGCTGCTGGCGCAGGCTCTGAACGGTCGGCATATCGAGCGTTACCTCTCGACCTATTTTTCGCCAAACACGCACCTGTTGGGAGAGGCCGTCGCGCTTCTGTTCCTAGGAACGCTGTGCCCGGAGCTTTCACGGGCGGAACGTTGGAAGTCGCACGGCTGGGAAATTGTTCTGCGCGAGGCGAGCCGTCAGGTACAACCTGACGGTTTCCACTTCGAGCAGTCGACCTATTATCACGTCTATGCCGTTGATTTATTCCTGCATGCGATCGTGCTCGCGAGTCTCAACGAACTCGCGATCCCGGGTGAATTCGAAAAAACGGTGGAGGGAATGCTGGATGCGTTGTTACTGCTCGGTCGTTTGGGTCCGCCGCCGCAGTTGGGAGATGACGACGGAGGGCGCCTGTTCGACTCTGGACGGAACCGAAGCGAGCATTTGCTGGATCCACTTGCCAGCGGCGCTGTGCTATTTCATCGTGGAGACTTCAAGGCTGCTGCGGGTGAGTTGCCCGAGGAAACAATTTGGTTGTTGGGAGAACAAGGCGTCGCCCAGTGGGATTCCATGCAGGAGTACCCGCCTGCCACGGCCTCAACCGCCTTGCAATCCGCGGGTCTGTACGTTCTCGCCGCTCCCAGCCGTCGGGCTCAATTGGTGATGAATGCTGCTTCGCAAGGCATCCGGGGCACCGGTCATGGCCACGCCGACGCGCTCGGCATTTGTTTGCAGTCTCAAGGGCACGCGCTGCTCATCGATCCGGGCACGTTCAACTACGTCGGTGAGCGCGATTCATTCCGCAGCACCGCGAGGCACAACACCCTTAGGGTAGACGGCGAGAGCCAATCTGAACCGAACGGCCCATTTGCATGGAAACGACTCGTTCAGGCGAAGGCCGAACAATGGATCACGGGAGAAACCTTCGACCTCTTCGTCGGAAGCCACGATGGGTATAGCCGTCTGGCGCTCCCGGTTGTGCACCGGCGTTTGGTTTTCTCGTTGAAGTCTGGTCTTTTCTTGGTTCGAGACCTTGCTCAGGGTGCGGGGAAACATCGAATCGAAATTGCCTGGCATTTAGGCCCTGAAATGCGGTTGCGCGCTGAAAACGTGTTTCAAGTGAAAGGGGCTTCGGGAGGATTGGCGATTTTGTGTGCGGACAAGCATGGATGGTCCGAAGAGGTGCGAAAGGATGTTTGCTCTCCGGTCTACGGCAAGAAAGAGCCGATCACCGTCTTCAATTTCGGAAGCACTGCTGATTTGCCCACAGAATTCGTGACCTTGTTGGTTCCGTTCGAGGAAATCCGTGATACCCCGGGAAAGCTTAAGGGGACGACTGAAACAACAACTAATGCGCCCGTCAAGTCATATGTCTACAGCACATCGTCGGAAGAATACTGCTTCTTCTTTGCCGAGCCGGGACGAGCATGGACACATGGAGCGCTCGCCAGTGATGCCGAATTCGTTTGCTGGCAAAAGAAGCGCGAGTGCGAAGAGGAATTATTGATCTTCTGTGAAGGCAGCTACGTCGAGATCGATGGACGTCGCGTTCTGGATTGCAAGCAGAAAGTCACACGCTGCGAGATGCTGGTTCGCGAGGGTCGCAAAGAACTTTATGCGTCCGAACCGGAAGCAGTAAGCGAGGAACAGTTGACGATCACAGCGCGGGGAGAAAATCTGGACGGAAGAGCGCTCTGACTTACCCCCTGTCGGGGTGCGAACCTGCAGGCTGCATGTGATTCTCGAGCAACTGAAGCAGCGGTTCGCGCAAGTTGGGCCCGCAAGCGATCAGGCCTGAGATTAGCGGGTTGCGGCGGTTGCATTCGAGCGGACCGTTTTCCAGCGTGCTGACAAATCCGCCGGCGCTGGTTACCAAGGCGACTCCAGCGGCTACGTCCCACTCGTTTTTCGGAACCAAGGTGAAGGTAATATCGACGAGCCCGGCCGAGACCAGGGCCAGTTTGTATGCGACCGATCCCATGGGCCGAACCTTGAAATTTGCGCCCTCAAATTGCTTCCACTCTCCGCGCTTGGTCTCACTGCGGCTGGCCAACACGGTGGCGCCATCCAACGTAACTCGCTGGCTGGGCCGGGCAGGCTTGCCGTTGTAGGTCACTCCCGATTCTAGCGATCCGAGGAAAACCTCGTTGGTGGCCGGATTGCAGATTCCCCCGGCGACGGGGCGGCCATTTTCCACCATGGCGATGGAGACGCAGAACTCGGGTATACCGGCAACGAACTCGCGTGTGCCATCAAGCGGATCGACTACCCAGACCCGGCTCTTTTCGAGGCGCGTGTAGTCATCGACGCTCTCTTCGGACAGCCAGCCTTCGCCGTCCCTGAGCAATTCTTTGCGAAGTACCGCGTCAAGCGCTCGATCCGCTTCGGTGACGGGATCATGCCCGATCTTGTATTCCGCCTCAATCGCGCCCGCGGTGAAACGGCTGAAAACGACACGAGCCGCCTCCATGGCGGATTGAATGCGCTGCAGAGTTTCGGCGTTGCCGTTTGTCATAAGTCTTTTTAGGATTTCCTGGTTTTACGTCCAGAGCATGCGCGCGCCAGTTGCCAGGAGCACAGTACAAAGCAGACGCCGCAACCACAGCACTGGAAGGCGAGTGCTCAAGTGTGAACCCACCAGCCCGCCGGGAATGGAGCCAATCAACAGCGAACCCACCAGGTAGGGATCGATGTTGCCGAGCCGGAAATGCAGCAGGCTGGTGACGCCGGTGAGTATCACGGCGTGGACAATATCCGTGCCCACCATCACCCTTGGCGAGAAACTATAGAACAGCAGAAGCAGCATCATGATGATGCTGCCCGAGCCAACCGAAGTCATACCCACCAGAAAGCCCGCCAGCAGGCCGATCGCCGACATCCCGATGAACGATTGCAAAGTTGGAGAACGATGGGCTACATGTTCCTCGATCCGGCTCTGGAAAAGCATAAGAGTCGGAATGCAGATCAAGAGTATGCCGACCGCCGTGGTGATGAACGTATTTACGCCCGTCCCATAGACGGTTCGCAGATGGCCCAGCAAACCTACGCCAAGAATTGATCCCGGAACGCTGCCAGTGGCCAGCGCGAGTACGACTTTTTTTCGAACCGTTCCTTTGTTGAGGTGAACCCAGCTGGAACCGATTTTCGTTACGAAATTGAAAAGAGCGTCGGAGCCAACCGCGATAATCGGCGGTATGCGCAGCACAAAAATCAGGACCGGCAGCAACAGGACGCCGCCCCCAACCCCGGTCATGCCAATCAGGGTACCTACCACGAAACCAATCAATATCTTTTCGATGAGCATACAAAACCCACAACTCTACCGCGGCAAGCTTCCTCCGCGATTGGTCTCCGCGATTAGTCCGATCGTCCGTTAACCCCGATGAAGCCCTCGCGCTCCAGATGCAAAATGATCTCTTGCGCAGCTTCTTCAGGACTCAGTTCCGCTGTATTGATGGTAACTTCCGCATCCTTCGGTTCTTCGTACGGGTCTGAAATGCCGGTAAACTCCTTGAGAATCCCGGCTCGAGCTTTTGCGTACAGACCCTTGCGATCACGCTGCTCACAAGTTTCCACCGGAGTTGCGATATGCACCAGGATGAAGCCGCCGCCGGACTCGATCATGCTGCGCACGGCCTTACGGGTGGCGTCATAGGGCGCGATTGGAGCACAGATCGCGATGCCGCCGTTCTTGGTGATTTCCGAGGCCACGTAACCGATGCGCCGGATGTTGATATCGCGATGCTCTTTTGAGAAACCCAGTTCGGAAGAAAGATGCTTACGCACCAGGTCGCCGTCCAACAGAGTGACCGGGCGTCCGCCAGTCTCTAGAAATTTAGTCACGAGAACGTTGGCGATGGTCGATTTACCCGATCCCGAGAGTCCTGTAAAGAAAATGGTGACACCCTGCTTGTGCCGCGGCGGGTAGCTACGCCGCAATTCGTGCACCACCTCGGGATAAGTAAACCAACTGGGAATGTCCCGGCCTCCGTTGAGCCGATCTCGCAATTCGGTACCGGAAATATTCAGCACGCGTGCGCCTTTTGGCACCTCGTTGTCAGGCACGTATTGGTCCTGATCTTCGAGGTAGACCATCATGCTGAAGGGCACCATGGTGACGCCGATGTCGGCTTCGTGCTTCTTAAATAACTCCTGAGCTTCGTAAGGACCGTAGAAAGGCTTGCCATTGGAATCGTTCCCTGGACCAGCGTGGTCGCGGCCTACGATGAAATGCGTGACTCCATGATTCTTGCGGATCAACGCGTGCCAGATGGCTTCGCGTGGTCCGCCCATACGCATCGCCAGCGGCAGCATGGAGAGTCTTACGCTGCCCGCGGGAAACTTGGAAAGCAGCAATTGGTAGCAGCGAACTCGAGTAAAGTAATCCACGTCGCCCGGCTTGGTCATCCCGACCGAAGGATGAAGGAGCAGGTTGGCCTCGACTTGCTTGGCCGCACGGAACGTCAACTCCACGTGGGCGCGGTGCATGGGATTTCGAGTTTGGAACGCAACTACGCGCCTCCAGCCCAAACGAGCAAATTCGGCTCGCAATTCCGCGGGAGTGAGGCGCAAGGCGCGAAAATCGTAGTGGGAAGGCATTTGCAAGCCTTCCAGTCGGCCTCCCACGTACCAGGGGTTGCCCTTGTTCAGCAAATAATCGACGCCAGGATGGACGGCGCTGGTGGTGCCAAAGACCGATTTTGCTTCGGCTTTGCGATCCGGTTGCCAGACTTCTTCGACGTGCAGAACCGCCAGCATCACGCCTTCCGCGTCACGCAGCGCGACCTTGCTGCTTCCCGGTTTCAGCGACTTGGCAAAATCTTCTTTGACATCCAAAGTGATTGGCATCGGCCACAAGACGCCGTTGCTCAATCGCATGTTGTGGCAGACACCCTCGTAGTCGGCCTGCGTCATGAAGCCTTGCAAGGGCGAGAATCCGCCGCTGATCAGCAACTCGAGGTCGCAGACTTGGCGTGGGGTTAGATCCCACGACGGCCACTCTCGTGATTGGCCTTTCAGTTCTGCGATTCGCTCTGGAGGCGCGATCAGGTCAACAAGTTCTCCACCGTGCGGCGTAATAATATGGCTTGTGGAAGCGGTCAAATCCTTACTCCTATGACTTCGGGTTTATTAGCACATTTCGTTGAAACTGCTTGCCATGCTGGCAGTATGAACTGCAACAACTTGCGGCCCACAGAAACTAGCGGGGGGTAGTGAAACCGACGATGCGTCAGAATACCGCGTAAAGCGCGGGGCGGCAAGCTCTGACTGGCTTAAACGTGTCAAGCATCAAGATGAGCAATTTTCATACCTTTGCCATCTACGCCTTGAATCTCCATGTCATTCTTAATGGAGGGGTTACGAAAAGGCAATAATGTCAATCAGTAAGGTCGGCAAAGAATGTGAAAAGCTTTGCATCTGAGGTGCATTCCTGAGGTGCATTCCTCATCCGACGGCAGGTTCAGCCCCCGCCCCCGGAAAACCGCTCTTGAGCAGGAGAACTCCGGGAGGACTCTACCGGTGCGGTTGCCCGAGCCGCAGCCACAGGTTCTTTGATCGAATACTTCAGCAAGCACCACACAGCGCGCACTCCATCTTTCCAGCCTATCTTTTTTCCTTCTTCGTAAGTGCGTCCCCAGTAACTGATGCCGACCTCATAAATGCGCAAGTGGCGCTTGGCAACTTTGACTGTAATCTCCGGCTCAAATCCGAATCGGTCTTCCTCGATTGGAATGGACTGGATCACTTCACGCCGAAAAACTTTATAACAAGTTTCCATGTCGGTCAGGTTAATGTTCGTCAGACAGTTTGAGAGCAACGTCAGAAGGCGGTTCCCCACAGAGTGCCAGAAGTAAAGCACACGGTGCGGGGCCGCACCCAAGAAGCGCGAACCGTAGACAACATCGGCTTTGCCTTGAACCAGCGGACCCAGCAGCAGCGGAAAATCCGTCGGATCGTACTCCAGGTCTGCATCCTGAATGACTACGAACTCTCCGGTGGCTTGCTGAATTCCACGGCGCAGCGCTGCTCCTTTGCCCATATTCCGCGATTGCAGAAAAACTTGAACCTGCTGATGTTGACTCTGCAACTCGGCGAGAATTTCGCGCGAACCATCGCGCGATCCATCGTCCACGCAAAGTACTTCGAGTTCGAGCGGGACAGCCAGCACACGCTCCACTACGTAGCGCAAGGTGGCGCACTCGTTGTACACGGGTATGACGACCGACAGTTTCACGGATATGGAAAGTTTCGTTACCTCCCTAGTGTAGAGGATTCCTTTCCCGTCGGATTTATTTTTCCCAAATGAGAACCACAAGCAGCCCGGTCTTTTCGGTGCCAGCGAATCGCTGCAATTTGCAATGCCGGACAGCGCAATACTCCGGAAGTGGGGTTATCGGGAGATTGTCAAGAAGTGTAATTAGTTCTCAGGGCTCTTACATGATCGGGGAATTTTGTCCTAAGGTCTTTGCCCTAAACAGCGGTCCGGTGTTCAGGTCGAAGACGGGTCGCCATGGAGCGTGGGTGACGAGGCGTCGGCACCCCTCGTCACGAACCCGGAAGCATTGGCTTTTATTCACAGCCATAGCTGACGACGTCCGCTTGGCGAAGAATTTATAGTTACACAGTGTTTTCTGTCACTTACGCAGTAGTTTACGGTGCTTTGGTTGGGACTCAAATGCTCCCCTGATCGCGGATTCTGCCCTCCCACGCAGTTGGTCAGACTGAGTTTATGCGAGCCGACGTCTCCTGCGAGAACGGATGGAGGGCACGACCGAGAAGATACGGCCGACTTGGCAGCGTGAATGCTATGAAATTCCAGAGACCCAGCCAAAACCTTATGCTTCCTTTACGGCTGGACTGGCGAAGAGCGCTCGCAACAAGGGATCTGTGGAAAACTCCCTGGGCGGCGTCGGTTATTATCTCACCCCTGAGGAAGAAGCTGAATGGAGGAAAAGCCTGTTCGCCTAGGACCGCGGGAGCAGCAGATTGCCGAATTGCTGTTGCAGGGTTGTGACAACACCGAAATTGCGGCGCAACTCAAGATGGCTCGACGCACGGTCAAGGCGCACTTCAATCGTCTGTTCCTGCGTTTTGGAATTGACAGCGGTATCAAGCGAGTCAAACTCGCGACAACCTTATACCGGAGGCAGCTATGTTTGGAGGAGAGCGCTACGGAAAACGTATCCCAAACGAACGCGAGCAACGTGTCATTGAACTCGTCGCCCAAGGGCTCAAGAACAGTGAAGTCGCAGAAGCCATCGGCACCACTGAGCATGTCGTAAAAAATTATCTTCGCGTCATCTATGACAAACTGGGACTCTGGAACCGGGTCGAACTTGCGCTGTGGTATGAGGCGCGCCGCCACGAGAGTCTAGCCCAAGCCTGATCGACCGGAAGGCTTGCTGCGCGATCTTTAACGTTGTCGCGCCTATCTCCGAGGTATCGTCCGCCAGAGTGCGGCCCGCGGGAATCTCGCAGTTGTGTCCCAAGCCTCGAAACCCTACTTTGTAATCCGACGAATTAGTCGCAGTCTTTTCGGGCCGCCGGCTCAAACTGATCCATCTGAGCATCACGCTGGGTCGTGAATTTCCCCCCTGGAGTCTTGCCGTACAAGTCTGAATCGACGCAGTAGTAAAGAGCGGTGTGCAGGTCGACCCAAACCTGTGCGTTGGGATTGCCACGATAGACCGGCGTCGTAGGCGGAGTCTCCGCCAACCCTAAGCTGACCAGCAGTCGTTCAAGAAGGGTGAGGTTGGGCTGCTGCGGGTTTTTTGATTGGCCCGCATGTTCCGCCGGACGCATCCCCCATCCTGAGATCACGATCAAAAGCAGGAGCACCGCTGCTCCGACATAAATATCCGCTCGATGCTTAGCCAGCCAGATCCTGCCCTTCGACTGCGGGTTTACGGATTCCAACCATTCCTGAGCGTTGGTCGCCGAAGCCCACGGCGATAACGATTTCTCAGTTTCGCCGGCTTCGACCGAAACCGGAGCCATGTCCTCCATCATTACATCGCCGACCACTAACCCAGACTCGCTTTCCGGCGCTGCCTCCGATTCGAGCCCCTCGTCGGAGAAGTGTGCGATCGCGTGCTTCAGGTCAGGAAGAAGCTCGGGAGAGAGTTCGCGATCGAGTTCAGCCTCAGAATTTTCCAGGAAGTTATCCGAGGCTTTTTCGTCATCCGTTACCATCTTTGATTGTTGCCGCTGGTTCTCCGCTCGCTGCTGCAGATGCCACAGAGAGGCCCATTTGCTTTGCAAGTCGCCAGAGGACAAAGTTGCCGTCGGCCGGGCGGTTCCGCACCGGCCGCAAAATAATTCTTGTTCTCCGAACTGATATCCGCATTGTGGACAGGTGGCGTCGCGGATCGATTTTGGGCGAGGCTGACTCATGGAACTGGTAAACTGCGGCCCCGCGTCCTCGGCAGCTTCGACGACATCCTCCTGCGGCGCCACAACTTGTTCGGCGGATTTGCCGGGATTCTCAGCCGATCCCACCGCCAGGCGTTCAAGCTGTGGCTTGATTCGTTCCAGAGCCTCCAGCATGGCGGCCCGTTCGGCCGCGAGGGTCTGCCTCCACTCCTTATCAATTGCTCTGGCGATGGCTTCTGTCATCAATCCGGCCATAAGCTGGCAGCTTCGAATTTCCGGCTCTTGAATGGAATCAGCATCCACGAAGCGAACCTCGAGCAACCCGGCCAGCTTGCCCTCGTGGTGAAGAGGCAGAGCCATCGAGGATTTGCCTCCGATTTCGCGGACGAACTCAGTCGATAGCTGGCCATCGGCGGAAAGGCACGAATCGGTCGCTATGCGTGATCCAGTCAGATTGGTCGCATCTCCCGTGGCCGCGCAGTACTCCAGTTGATTCTCCCGGACCACCGCGATGGCAACCCCAGTAGCATGGGTGATCTCTTGCAGCCGTTGTGCAATGAGATTAGCTGCAGCTTGCAAATCGCCTGCTTGCGATCGCAGCAACTCCTGGGTCTCTACGATTTTGGCGAGTGCTTCGGCAGGATCGGGTTTCGGGCGGCTCGCGACCTCGACCGCTTTCAGTTCCTGGATAACATGAGCGGCCTCCAGGAGTTGTTGGAACGTGGTTTCATCCAACGCTGGCCTATCCTGTGGGCTGATGGTCTGTTGCTCCAAGTCGATATGTGCTCCCGGCTTGCGTGAATCCGCCATAGGCTAGTGCAATCCGCCGTCCACAAATGCTGGGCTCAACCCCCGCGTCCCCTGATTCTAGCAGTCCCGATTCGCTCGAACCATACCTGAACGCGAGCACTCAAGTGCTTGCACTTCTTGCGATTGGCGCGCCGAAATCTGTTCCATCATTCGATGCGGAACTGCGGCAATAGAGGTTTCAAGGGGACGGGGAAAAAACTCGGCGGAGGGTGACCTGTGAAAGGTGCAAACTATTGCACTTTTCCTCGCCGCAATATAGAGACGATTCGAACTGACAGCCGTTCCGAGCGTAGCCAGGAATCTGCAGTTCCTGGAATCGTAAAGCCACAAATTCGTCGCGCGCCGGGAGCTTGCCTGTGCTGACGCCCAGCTAGGCCCGCACGGGCGTCAATTCTTGTTGCTTGGTCTCTTCGCGGCTCATGTAGTAGTGAACCGCAGGCGTGATCACCAGAGAGAGCACCATCGAGATAAGGATTCCACCGATTACTGCGATGGCAAGCGGTTGCAGCATTTGCGATCCCGCACCCAACGCGAACGCAAGAGGCAACATCCCCGCGACCGTCGCCATCGCGGTCATCACAATGGGACGCAGCCGTCGCCGGCTGGCTTGCAGCATGGCGTCTTCTGCCGAGAATCCAAGCTTGCGGAATTTCTGATCGGCGTCGAGCAGCAGAATTCCATTCTTGGCCACAATGCCGATGACCATAATCATTCCCATGAACGAAGAAACATTGAAAGTTGTGCCGGTGATCAGCAGCGCAACGAAAACGCCTGAGGTCGACAGCAACGCGGACGCAAGGATCGCAACCGGCGCCGCGAAATTGCGAAACTCGAACAGCAGGACGATGAACACCAGAAGGATCGCCAATATCAGTACGAATACCAGGTCACGAAATGTTTTCTGCTGCTGCTGATAGGTTCCGCCGTAGACGACGCGGATATTTGCGGGGAGGTGAAGGCCGTCGACGACCTTCATAACCGCGTCCATTCCGCTGCCCAGGTCGGTTCCCTCCAAGCGAGCGGTAATCGAGACATCGCGCTGCAGGTTCTCGCGACGAATCTCGGTTTGGCCCGGAAGCTCGGTGATAGTAGCGAGCGCTCCCAAGGTGGCAGTCCGACCGCTGCTGCTGGTCAACAGCGTGTCTCGGATGGCTTCGAGCGAGGCGCGATTGCCAGCGGGGAAGCGTACCCGCACGGTGTAGGCACGGTCATTGCTCACGACGGGAGTCGCAGCCGGCTCGCCTTCCACGATGGCGGAAGCGTCCGTAGCAATTTCTTCGGGCGTGAATCCGGAGCGAGCCGCGACGCTGGAATCGACCTGAAACGTCGCGGAGGGACCGCTGATCGTATTTTCGATCCCGTCCAAAACATCGACCACACCGGGAATCTTGTGAATGGCATCGGCCACTTTTGGAGCCCACTGCTCAAGCGCAGCCCCATCCGGCGAGAACAATTTGATTTGGATCGGCTCGGGTTCGCTGGTCAGATCGCCAATCATGTCCTGCAACACTTGCACGAACTCGGCGCGGACAGCGGGCTCCTCAGAGCTGACCTGCGCACGGATATCCTCAGTTACTTCGTCCACGCTGCGCTTACGATCTTTCTTTAGCTTGACCAGGATGTCTCCACGATTCGCCTCCGTAACCGCAGCCAAGCCCAACTCCAGTCCGGTGCGCCGTGAGGAACTTTCGACTTCGGGAATGGAATTAACGATTCCCTCGATGCGGCTGATCATGCGATCGGTCTCTGCCAGAGACGCTCCCGCGGGAGTCCAGTAATCGAGAGTAAAACCGCCCTCGTCCATCGCCGGCAGCAAGTCCGATCCCGAGAATCGGTAGCACAAATACGAGGCAATCACCAGCACAACCGCGCCGCCCGCGAGCCACATAGGCTTCGCCAGAGCCCGACGCAACCAATGTTCGTGGAAGTTCACGACCTTGCGAAAGAATCCGGTGATCGATGCTTCCTCGGCTGCCAGAAGGCGAGTGATCGACTCTTCTTCAGGCTCGGTTTTCGTCTGCTCCGCCGGCGTGCCTTTGTGCTTGATGAAATACTGGCTCAGGTTCGGCGTCCACGTGAGTGCGAGCGCGAGCGAGGTAAACAGAGAGATCGCCATGGTCACGGCCAGGGCGCGAAAGAACGTACCGGTGACTCCCGTGATTGAAATCAACGGCAGAAACACCACCACCGGCGTGACAGTGGAACCGATAAGAGGAACCGTGATTTCCTGGAGCGCGCTATGTATGGCCTGCAGCCGGTCTTGTCCGGCGTCGCGATGGAGCACAATATTTTCCACCACGACGATGGCATCGTCAATGACCAGACCAACAGCCGCTGCCAGCCCGCCCAGCGTCATTAAGTTGAAACTTTGGTGCAGAAGCTTGAGCGCGGCAAAGGTTACCAGAATAGTGACGGGAATCACCAAGCCCGCGACGATCGAAGTGCCCCAGTCCCGCAGGAACACGACCAGAATGATCGAGGCGAGAATGAGGCCCAGCAGAATAGCGTCGCGCACGCTTTTGATGGAATCGCCGACAATGATGGATTGATCGTAGAACGGCCGAATCTGGATCCCCGGCGGCAGCGACTTCTGGATACGGTCCACCTCGGCGTGAACTTCGCTGGCGACCTCTACGGTGTTGCTGTCCGGCTGCCGGTTGATGTTGAGCAGCACCGAAGGTTTCCCGTTCGCAGTCACGATCGTGTAGACGGGCTTTACGCCCCGAGTCACGGTTGCGATATCACCGATGCGAACCGGGATTCCCGCGGGAGTAGCTTTGACCACGGTGTTTGCAATCTGTTCGGGCGTGCGCACCTGCCCGCTGATCAAGCCCAGTACAAGCTGGTGATTGCGTTCGAACAATCCGGGCGAATCAATCAAGTTGGTGCGCCGCATCGTATCCAGAATGTCGTTCACGGTGACGCTGGCGGTGAGCAGCTTCGCGGGATCCGGCACGATGTGAAATTCTGGCTCCTGCCCGCCCTGCACCAGCACGGTCGACACCCCATCGAGACGATTCAGCCGCGGCTTGATCTCATAGGTCGCCATCTCCCACAGTTGCGTCTGCGGAACCGTGTCCGACGTAAGGCTGTAGCCAATGATTGGGAAACTGGCGAACGTCATGCGATTTGCCACCACGCTCGCGGTGGAGGGCAGTTCCGGTTGCACACGCGACAGCGCCGCATTCACGTATTGCAGCGTCTGGAACATATCCACGTTCCAGTCAAAAAAGAGGTCGATCTCGGCCGAGCCGCGGCTGGTAATCGAACGCACGTCCTGCAGTCCGGGCACGCTGTTCACGGCTTCTTCCAGCGGGCGCGTGATCGTGACCATCATCTGGTCGATAGGCATCACGCCGTTGTCGACAGCGATCAGAATGCGGGGAAAATTCGTTTCCGGAAAAACTGACACTGGGATAGTAAAGGCGAGAAAAGCGCCCAGCAGCGCAATAGTCAGGATCAGGAAAATCACTGGCTTGGAATAATGCGCAAACCAGTATGAGGATTCTGGCTGACTCACTTTTCCGCTCCGCCACCGCTCTTTTCAGTCTGATCTTTGTGCTGCGGCTGTTCCACCTTGATCTGCGCATTGTCGGGTAACCCGTACGCGCCTGAGGCCACCACGCGATCACCGGCTTGCACGCCTTCCGTGATCTGCACATCGTCAGCTTGGCGCGCTCCGACCTTGACCGGCTTCTGATGAGCCCGGTTGTCGGAGCCAACCACCATCACCGTAGTGGTTCCATCTTCTGCGGTGAGCAGGCTTGCCGCGGGAATGACTAACGCGTCCGAAATCGTGCGCGCCAGCATCGAGAGCTGAACGCTTGTCCCTGGTTTGAGCCTCTGCTCGGGGTTTTTTGCCTGAACCCAGACCTCCACCGTGGTGCTGTTAGGATCAAGTGCCGGGCTAATCACAGTGATCTTGCCTTCGGTCGGCTGATCCTCGCCGGGAACGGTGATGGTCGCCTTGTCTCCGAGCTTGAGTAACGCGGCGTCGGGCTGCGGAATGTGGGCGCGTGCAACCACCTGCGAAATGTCCATCACGGTGAGCAACGGGGTTCCGGCCGCGGCCATTTCTCCCGGATACAAAGGACGATCGGCAATCACGCCGTTGATCGGGCTGCGAATCTCGGAGTAGCTCAGCTGCGCCGTCGCTCCTAGATACTTTCCCTTTGCGGACTCGAGCTGCCCCGCTGCCGACTTCAGTGTCTGCTGTTTTCCGATCGCCTGCATCGCTTCCAAGTGTTTTTGCGCCAGTTCGTACTGGTTGCGTGCTTGTGTGAGATCCACACCTGCTTGATCGAGTTCCTTGCGGGGAAGAGCGCCTTGCTGAAAGAGTTCCTGCCGGCTGTCGTAGACTTTTTGCTGCGCGTCCAGCATCTGCTTGGCGGCCTGCGCTTCCAGTTGCGCCTTCTGCATTTCCGCCGGCAGATCGGCGGCAGTGCTGATTTCGTAGGTGGCCTGGGCCTGATCGTAGGTGCCTTTTGTGTCTACGGCCGCGGCAGAAAGATCCTGATGTTCGAGCACGGCAAGCAATTCACCTTCGTGGACGCGGCTACCGCGTGTGACCAGGAAAGTCTTAACGGGCGCGCTGATTTTCGGAACGATCGCCGACTGCGCCAGCGGAAACAGAACGGCCTGCGCGATTACCGTGTGCTCAATCGTCGTCTTCTCGACCAGAACCACCTGCACCGGAACGACGGGCTCTTTCTCGGCGGGTTCCTTGGAGCAGGCAGAGAGCGCCGCGAGCAGGATGGTAAGCACTATCAACCACGCAGGCCCGGACGCCCTCGTCCAGGCGGACTGGCGAGAGCACCCACCTCCACGCACGCGTTTCGCTGCCCTCGTCATTCGCTATAAAGCTCCTGTCAACGTTTGCAAGTTTGCCATGGAAACGCGAAAGCGTGCCTGCCCATCATTAAATGAGTTGCGCGCCTGGGTCAGCGTGTTCTGCGCGTCCACGACTTCGAGCACCGTGGATTCGCCCGCCTGATAACGCATCGTGGTCAGGCGTAAGCTTTCCGCCGCCAGTTCTGCGGACTGATCGAGCGACTCCAGTTCCGAACGAGCCGTCCGTGCCTCGTTGTACAGTGTTTGCAACTTCGCCAGCAGTTGGCGCTGCGTGAAGCTCAGTTCCACGCGCGCCTGCGTCCTGCGCAAATCCGCTTGCTTCACTTTGCTGCGATTCGCGCCCCAATTCCATATCGGCAACTGCAATGTAGCCGTGGCCTCATAGCCCAAGTTGCGCACTGGCAGTCCTGTAGTTGGATCAATCCCGTTCACCGCGAAGTGATTGGCATCGATGCCATAAAAATAATCAAGACTGACCGAAGGCAGAAAACCATTCCAGGCAACCGCAACGTCCTGGTTAGCCTGCTGCAATGCGGCCAGCGCAGCCCGCAATTCGGGATTCTTGTTCGCAGCAGCCGACTGGACTTCTGGAAACGGCGGCAAGGGCTCCGGCATCTGCAGATCATCCACCACGGAGAAGTTTTCGTTGAAGTCAGGGAATACAAGAACAGCCAGCTCCAGCCGGCTGCGATTCATCTCGAGTTCCGCTTCCTGCAGTTCTCGCTGTTGCTGCGAGGTTTGAATCTGCGCCTTGATGACGTCCGAGTGTGCAACTTCGCCGCCGTGCTCGAGTTTCTGACTGATGTCGAAGAACCGTTGTGCCTCTGAGGCTGCTCGCTGCGCGGTGGAGTATTTTCGCTGAGCCACCACGAATCCGTAGTAGGACTGCACGACGGTTACAACCAATCCGCGAGCTGCAATTTCCGCACGCGCCCGGGCTACGGCTTCAGCCGCGGAAGCGCGACGATAGCCTGCAATGTTGGCCAGCGAAATATCCTGATGCACATTTCCCTGGCTAATGTACTCATGCACACCGTTGTTGGCGATAAATCTGCTGCCGGAAATGCCATTGCCCTGGGTATAAACGAACGCTGCGTTGTAGTTAACACTCGGCAAGAGCGCGGCGCGACTCTGCACCCGATCTTCCTTGGCTACTCCGAACTCGGTCACTGCCACCCGGTATTCAGGAGCATTCTTTTTCGCCCGCTCAAGGGCATCCTGCAAGGTCAACGTCAGAGGAGCATTGCTCGGAGCGTTGCTCGCGCTCTGTTGGTCGATGCTTCCCGATACCACTTGATTCGGAGCGGTCTGGGCGGCCGCAGCCCGCGCCAAACTCGATGCCAATAGAAGAAATGCAATCTTGGTGCGAGCCCTGCCATAGCGCCGTCCGGAATTCAAAGTTGCCATATGCTCACCACGTTGTTTGTTAAAGTCTGACGTTTTACATTTGCCGGCGACGCGGGAGGTATATGCTTTCACGATCGTGCAAGCCATACCTCCCGCGAAGCTCGGTGGGGGAGGGACTATTCAACTGCAGGTCGATGTTCACAAATCGAAGATTAAGAGAAGCTGAACGCGTTTGGGGTACTGATAGCCTTTGGAAAGATGGGTGCGGCCGGCGTTCTTAGCACCGCCGCCGGCGAGGACGCCCGCGTCTACATTAGCTTGGCCCGACTGGCAACTCTACCGTCATGCGTGTGCCTCTGCCCGGGGAGCTGTCGGCGGTGA
>Ga0210383_10000657_pt1 | contig 31440 bp, 21 predicted proteins | sample IncBWC14OmetaG_FD_160072 | JGI IMG/M metagenome (GOLD analysis project Ga0210383, IMG submission 160072) | Forest soil microbial communities from Barre Woods Harvard Forest LTER site, Petersham, Massachusetts, United States - Inc-BW-C-14-O ... | reverse complement strand
CCCCACAACCGTGGCCCAAAACCATGGCCGATGCAGCATGGAGACTTGGCCTTCAGATGGAATTTCGGTCACGCCGTACACCAAGCCTTTGAGCTCGGCATCCGGCTTCGGCTTGGTAACCAAGCTGACGGCGACCGTGACGATCACGCAAATAAGGGCAGACCAAAGCGCGCGGTACATGTTCTCGGCCATGTCTCGCGCATACGGGGAAAGCGCCACATAGCGAAGGGCGGACGGATCCATCTTGACCCAGGCCCACATGCCGACGGAGGACGCGGTTCCCGACAGCAAACCCCAGAAACCGCCGGCAGCTGTGGCACGCTTCCAAAGCATGCCGAGGATCACGGTGCCGAACAGCGGAGCGATAAAGAAGCTGAATAATGCCTGGACGTAATCCATGATGCTTTTGAAATCCATCACGAGATACGCCGTGCCGATGGAAATGGCGACGCCAATAATGGTGGACCAACGGCCCATGCTGACATAGTGCTGATCGGACGCGTCTTTTTTGATGAGGGCGCGATAGATGTCGTAGGTCCATACAGTCGTAAAGGCGCTGACGTTGCCTGCCATGCCAGACATGAAGCCCGCGATGAGAGCAGTGATGCCAAGGCCAAGCAATCCAGGTCCGCAATAGCGGGCGAGCATCAGGGGGAGAACTTCGTTATAACTATGGCCGCCGGTGGCTACGGCTTGCGTTTCGCCAACGAGTTTAATCGGTAGGAGCGCGAGGGCGAGAAGACCGGGGAGGATGACGATGAAGGGCACCATCATCTTGAAACCGGCGCCTATGATGGGAGCCATTTTCGCGGCGCGAAGATCTTTGGCAGAAAGAACGCGCTGCACGACAAGAAAGTCCGTGGTCCAGTAGCCCATGGAAATGATCGCGCCGAGACCGAATACGATCCCGGTCCAGTGGATGCCCATCGGATTGTCGTTGAAGTGGCCTAGCGTGCTCCACATATGCGTGTACTCGGCGGAGGCATTTGTGGCGATACGTGCCTTCAGGCCACTCCATCCGCCGGCTTCGATCAAGCCGAGGATTGGAATCAATAGCGCACCAGCCCAGATGAGGATGAACTGAAGAACCTCGTTGAAGATGGCGGAGCGCAGCCCTCCGAGAGCGACATAAATGGCGACGGTGACGGAAGAAATCAAAATGCTGAAGTTGATGTCCCAGCCGAGAACGATCTTCAGGACCAGCGCCATCGAATACATGTTGATGCCGCTCATCAGGACTGTCATGAACGCGAAGCTGACCGAGGAAAGAGCGCGGCTGGCTTCTCCAAAGCGGAGCTTGAGATAGCCGGGCACAGAGTGGGTCCTACTGATGTAATAGAACGGCATCATCACCAGCGCCAGGAACAACATGGCAGGAATCGCGCCGATCCAGTACCAGTGTGCGGCCAGGATGCCGTATTGATAGGAAGCGCCAGCCCAGCCCATCAATTCCAGCGAGCCAAGATTTGCCGAGAGAAAGCTGAGACCCGCGACCCAGGCGGTCATCTCCCGACCGGCCATAAAGAAGTCTTCGCCGGTATTAGCTTGGCCCTTCAGATAAAAGCCGATGGCCAGCACAAGCGCAAAGTAGAAAACGATGATGACCAAATCGACGGGCGAGAGATGAACGAGCCGTTGCGTATCCAGGAATGCGAGAGTTGCAATCATATTAGGATTAACGATTCTCCTCTCCAAAGCCGAGAGAATACTTGTCTTGAAACCTACTGTCCATGAAACAAGAACTCGCCGCGAAATTCAGTGGGAGCGCCGCAGCCGGGAAGGGGATCGCAAACGCGATGAAGCGCCAGTGGATGGCGAAAGCGGTCAAAAATCTTAGCCTGGTGGCCAGGCTGGGCGAAGAGGTTAAGGTCAGCAAATCAGGTACTCGCATTCCTTCTCGTTCAAGATCGGAAAGCGGAGCGCTAGTTGCCAAACAAGCTTTCTCAGATAGCGCGGATATGCACGGAGAGATTCTATGACCTCCACGAGAGAGAAACAACCCAGCTAGCGAGGGGAACGTCGAGGCGTGTGTCTTAAGAGTTTTTCGCACATAATAGGAAGCCGCGAACCGAATTGAAAAGAAGCCAGTTCGTGGGTTACACTCTATGCGGTTATTTCCCTAGGGCAAGCGGGAACACAGTAAAACGCACGATTTTCAAGTGTACGTCCTGAAAAGATGTATAGAATGAAAAAGCGCTTTGACCGGCTCGAGGTCGGTATCCAGCTGAGCCTGCGCCTAACCGGTTTGCGCCTTCCAAGGAGCCTCCCATGAGCTCGCGGCCCTTCATCATCCACTCCAAACACCTCGCCGAAAGGCAATCGGGCGAGCTTCTGCACTTCTCACGCGAGAGCGTGCAATGGGAATGGATGAGTATGGACGTGCGACGCCTGAATCCCGGGGAAGCTTATGAAACAGTGACCCAGGGGGAAGAAGCCGCATTTGTGATCCTCGGAGGGCGTTGTGCGGCCGACTGGGGTAAGGGCATGGAGTTCATTGGTGGCAGAAAAAATGTGTTTGATGGACTGCCCTACTGCGTTTATCTGCCATCCGGTCATTCGGTAAAATTCAGGGGTGATACTGTTTGCGAGATTGCCGAGTGCCGTGTGCCGTCTTCCGCAAAACTGGAGCCGCGACTGGTGACACCGAAGGACGTGGTGGCTAGCTTGCGCGGTGGGGAGAATGCATCGCGGCAAATCGTTGATATTGTTCGCCCGGACTTTCCCGCCGATAAGTTGGTGGTGATTGAGGTGTACACTCCGGGTGGCAATTGGTCCAGCTATCCACCACACAAACATGACGTGCATAATCCGCCCAGCGAGGTAGACCTGGACGAGATTTACTATTACCGGATGGACCATCCGGGAGGATTCGCGTTGCAGCGGTTGTATTCTCCGGACAAATCTCAGGATTACACGGTCCGCGCAGAAGATGGCGATGCGGTTCTGGTGCGTTCCGGTTACCATCCAGTGGTGGCAGGCCCCGGCTACAACGTGTATTACCTGAATTTTCTGGCGGGTACTTCGCGGACGTTGTCTGTGACAGAAGATCCAAACCACGTGTGGGTGAAGTCCACGTGGAAGGAAATGGATCGGCGCTTACCGCTGGTGAAGTAAGACCGGCTGTTCAGCGGGCACAATCATCGAGTGCAGCGGACGGACGCAGGGAGAAGGTTCCATGAAACGCCGGATGACAATGGCGCAGGCGATTGTGGCTTACCTGCAGAACCAGTATTCCGCTCGCGATGGCCAGGAATATCGTTTCATCGAAGGGATCTTTGGAATCTTCGGTCACGGAAATGTTGCAGGGATGGGGCAGGCGCTGGAGCAGGACCCGGGACTGAAATATTATCTCTGCCGCAATGAGCAAGCGATGGTGCATACAGCAGCGGCGTTCGCGAAGGCAAGTTTTCGAATGAGAACGCTCGCGTGCACCACGTCGATCGGACCAGGCGCTACGAATATGCTGACAGGAGCGGCGCTTGCGACGATAAATCGCGTGCCCGTGCTGCTCCTTCCCGGTGACATTTTTGCGCGACGCAATGTTGCGCCGGTTCTGCAACAACTGGAATCGGGCAGTTCACAAGATATCTCGGTGAACGATTGCTTCAAGCCGGTTTCGCGATACTGGGATCGCATTCAGCGGCCGGAGCAATTGCTGACTGCCTTGCCAGAGGCAATGCGCGTCTTAACCTCTCCTGCGGACACGGGCGCGGTCACATTGGGTTTGCCGCAGGATGTGCAAACCGAGGCGTTTGATTATCCCGAAGAGTTTTTCGGGAAGCGGGTGTGGGTGATCGCGCGGAACCGAAGCGATCAGGCATTGTTGAAGAAGGCGGCCGAATGGATCCGAGCGGCCAAGAAGCCTCTCATTGTCGCGGGCGGGGGAGTACTTTACTCCGAAGCAAGCGGGGCGCTGGCAAAATTTGCCGAAGCGACGGGAATTCCGGTTTGCGAGACTCAAGCAGGAAAAGGCGCGCTGCCCTACGATCATCCGCAGGAGGTCGGTGCGGTTGGGGTCACCGGTACGCCCGGAGCAAATATTCTGGCGCGGAAGGCTGACCTGGTCATTGGGATCGGCACGCGCTACAGCGATTTCACGAGCGCGTCGAAAACGGCATTCCAAAATAGCGACGTGCGGTTTGTCAACATCAATGTGGCGGAGTTTGATTCTTACAAGCATGCCGCGTTGCCATTGACGGGGGATGCACGCGTTACATTGGAAGAACTGCAGAATGCGATGGCCGGGTATGCGCTAGAGGAAAGTTACCGGCTGGCCATTGCGAAGTTTCGCGCGGATTGGGAGAAGGAAGTCGATCGAATTTACAGAGTGCGCAAGGAACCGCTCATCAGCCAGGGAGAGGTGATTGGATTGGTGAACACAACGGTGGAGGCGGGAGACACCATGATTTGCGCCGCGGGAAGTTTGCCGGGCGATTTGCACAAATTGTGGCGGACGAAGAAACCCGGCGGTTACCACATGGAGTATGGATATTCCTGCATGGGGTATGAAATTGCGGGCGGGCTGGGCGTGAAAATGGCCGATCCCAAGCGCGAGGTATACGTTCTTGTAGGGGATGGATCGTATTTGATGATGGCGCAGGAAATCGTGACTTCCGTTCAGGAAGGCTACAAGCTGAACATCGTGCTGCTGGACAATCATGGTTTTTCCAGTATCGGGGGCTTGAGCAGAAGCTGCGGCAATGAGGGAATGGGCACAAACTATCGCTACCGGCGAGGAGCGAAGTATGACGGCCAATTATTGCCGGTGGATTTTGTGAGCAATGCGGCGAGCCTGGGTGCGTGGGCCACGCGGGCAAAAACGAGAGATGAGCTTGCGGCGGCGCTGGCCGAAGGGCGAAAGCAGGAACGCACCAGTGTGGTGGTTGTCGAAACCGCGTATGACGAGCGTGTTCCAGGATACGAGTCGTGGTGGGACGTGGCCATCGCGGAAGTGTCTGAGCGTGAACCGGTGAAGGCAGCACGGAAGAGATACGAGGACGCCCGCAAAAAGGAAAGAATCTTTTTTTGAGAGTGACGTACGCGCCTCAGTTTTTCAGGGAGAGATGTTCGAAAGTCTATTGACAATACGTTGTTTCCGAAATGAGCGGGCTGCCGCTCTGACAAGGTCCCAAGGAAAGAGGTATGCGTGGAAACAACGGGGGTAGTCCAGACAAGGACGAAGCCGCAGCCACACTTGAAACGAGTCCTGCACCTGTGGGACTTGATCTACTATGGAATCATCCTGACATCACCGATTGCGGCCGTTCCTCTATTTGGAGAAGGGCAGGTTCTGTCGCACGGGCATACGGTGACCACGCTGCTGCTGGCGATGGTGGCCATGTCCGTAACCGCCGTGAGTTTTGGAAGAATGGCGAATGTCTATCCGTCCACGGGATCGGTCTACACATACATCAGTTGCGGATTAAACCCTCATCTGGGATTTGTAGTCGGCTGGGCCATGTTTCTGGAATATTTATTCCAGCCGATACAAAACGCACTATACGCGGTGTTGGCGATCCAACGAATGGCACCACGATTTCCTTTCTGGCTATTGGCGGCCTTGACCGTCGGACTTATCACCTTCATGACCGTGCAAGGGATTAAATTCACCGCGCGCACCAACGAGATATTGCTGGGATTCATGGTGTTGGTCACGCTGGCATTTTTGGTACAGGCGTTCCGGTACATCGTGTTGCATGAAAGCTATCGCGGGCTGGTGTCGCTGCAGCCCATGTACAATCCCGCCACATTTAACTTACGGGCGTTAGCGGCCGGCACTTCGCTCGCCGCGCTGGTGTTCATCGGATTTGACGGTGTGTCGATACTGGCGGAGGAAGTCGTCAATCCAAAGCGCAATGTGTTGCTCGCGTCGGTTCTCGTATGCGTCTTTACCGGATTGTTCAGCGGTCTGCAGGTCTATATGGCACAGCGGGTGTGGCCGGATCACACGACGTTTCTGAATCCGGAAACGGCGTTCATGGATGTGGCGCGACAAGCAAGCGGCCCTCTTTTATTCATGGCATATGGGGTGATGCTGCTGGTTTCCAGCGTTGCGTGCGGGCTGGCAGGCCATGTTGGCGCGTCGCGGCTGTTGTATAGCATGGGCCGCGATGATGTGTTACCCAAGAAAATCTTCGGGCACCTGAACGCCAAGAAGGGCAATCCGATATACAACGTGTGGATCGTGGGGGCGCTCTCCTATATCGGAGTGCTGACGATTCCTTGGGAACACGCGGCGGAACTCGTAACTTTTGGCGCGCTACTGGCGTTCATGGGCGTGAATCTGGCGGCGTTGCGGCATTTCTGGTTCTCGAAGGAAGCAGTGGGCAAGAGGAAATTCTTTGTGGACGCGTTTGTGCCAGGGTTTGGATTTGTGTTTTGCTTTGGATTGCTGCTGAGTCTGCAGTCATGGACGAAATATGCGGGGCTCGCGTGGCTAGGAATCGGCATTGTTTACGCCGCGTACAAAACGAAGTGGTTTTCGTTGCGGCCGAAGCTATTTGATTTCGGTGAAACGTGAAAGCGTGGTTGCGGATCTTTCGGTTGAGATCCTTTGCGCCGCAGAGTCCGCGGCCCTGAGGATGACAACGCAATAACTTGAGCTGGGTGACAGAATCAGATTCAAGCGGTGGCGGATTGCGCCAGGTGGTCAATCACTCCATTCAAATATTTCATACTGGCGGCCACGCTGACTTTAGGAGGAATTTCGGTGGCGCCGAATTTCACATCCTGTTCGATAACCGACCAACCTGAATAACCGTTCTTCAGCAAGGTGCGGAAGAACGCCGGGAAATCGATATTTCCCTGGCCAATGATGGTAAAAACCTTCTGTTCGATAGCTTCTTCGAAAGTCCACTTATTGATGCGTGCCTGTTCCAGGACCTTGTTATCGCAATCCTTCACGTGAACAAAGCGCAGTTTGCTTTTATATTTGTCTGCTTCCTTGACGGGGTCGCCATAGCCATAGAGACAATGGCCGGTGTCCAAGCACAGGCCGACATTCGTGTGCGACGTCACATCGAAGAATCGCTCGCACTCTTCGGGCGATTCGACGTAAGTTGCGACGTGGGGATGAAAGACAAGATCGAGGCCGAACTCGTTGGCAACTTTTTCCGCGTCGGCAACGATTTGACCGACGTGTTTCCACTGGTGGGCGCTTAATGTCGGACAGCCAGGATCGTAGATACGGCCGGAATAGGAGTTGCGCTCGATGGATTGGTCATCGGCCATCACGAGAAACGGCGCCTTCAGTGTGGCGAGAAGATGGCCCACCTTACGAATGCGTTCCATCACCGCACTGCTTGCGGAGGGATCGGTCATTTTCACGGGGACGAAAGAACCCAAGAGCTTTAGTTTGCGGTCGTCCAGCTGCGGCTTAAGAATCGGCGGATCGGTCGGGAAAAAACCGTACGGGCCGAGCTCCGTTCCGGTGTACCCTGCTTCAACCATTTCATCCAGCATCAGTTCGTAGGATTGCTCCCACGAAGGACCCGGGTAATCCAGCACACCCCAGCTGTCCGGGGCGCAGGCGAATAAGAAACGCTCTTTAATTCCACTCATAAGATTCCTCTTCCGATATGAAGTGACTGCAACAAAACTTGTTTTCGATTACCGCCATGGCTCCAGAACGACTTTCATGGAGTGCGGTTCGATGGCTTGTTTCACGGCGGCATCCACTTCTCGCAGCCCGAATCGATGCGTGACAAATTCCCGTAACGGATAATGATTCATGTAGCGCGCCATCTGCCGCATGCTGGGGCCGTAGGCAGCGGGCTCTTCGCCGCTGACACCGAGGATGCGCACATTTTTGGAACACAAATGGCGGTGCGGACTGAACGAAACTTCGCCAAGATCCGAAAAATTCCCGGCCTCAACGAGTAACCCGCTCAGGCGAAGCATTTCGAGGCCTTCGACGACCGCGTGGGGGACGCCGGCGCATTCGATGACCATGTCCGCTCCACGGCCATGGGTCAAATCCTTGACAAATTGCAATCGATCGAACTGGGATGCGTTGGTTGCATTGACGACGTGATCGGCGCCAAGACGTTTGGCGAAATTGAGGCGGTATTCGGAGAGATCGACCGCTATGATGGGGCCCGCGCCGAGCATACGCGCCTTCATCAGGAAACACATACCCAGCGGACCAACGCCCAGGACCACGACGGTGTCATCAAAGCGAAACGATTCATTCGGAAACGCGGACATTTGCTTGGCGCGGTCCAGACCGACGGACACGGCAAAAATCTCCGTTAGGACCGCGATTTCCGTAGGCAAATCATCCGGCACTTTCACGAGAAAGCTTCCGGGGATGACGTAGAGGTATTGCGACCAACCACCAAAAAGATGCGGTGGATTCTTCGCGCTCAAGAGATTGCCGTAATCGAGCGTATTCTCGCAGCAACAATATGGAAAATCGTGGCGGCAATAGTAGCAGTGGCCGCAGGAAACATTCGCGCCGACGACGACGCGATCGCCGACGTGAAGTGGAATACCTTCAAAATCCGTGTACTCGCCGTTGCCGCCGATAGCCGCGATAGTGCCGACATTTTCGTGGCCCTGGATCAGCGGAAACTCGATTTTGCGTTCGCCATACTGCGTGGTGAAGCCTTGGAAGGTGTGCTTGTCGGTGCCGCAAATTCCCGACATTTCCATTTTGACGAGGACGCAACCTGGCGCTGGCGCTGGTAATGGGAATTCGCGGATTTCGTAGCGGCCGGGTTCGACCAGCGTTGCGGCCAGGACGGAATCAGTGGCCATTGCGTAGATCCTTCGCGGAGTAGCTTATTGCCCCGGGCTGCTGGATTCGTGCCGATTTGTAAATAGCTTCGAGAATCAGCATATCGCGGTGGCCTTGCGCGCCGTCTGGCGCGATCTTAGTGTTGTTTAAGACTGCTGAAGAGAACGCATCAAGCTCCAGCGCGAATTCGTCCAGAACTTTGAACCGGCGATCCACGGAGCGTGTTCCGATTTTTCCCGTGACGTGTCTTTCTTCGTCATAGGTGTAGGCAGGTGAAAGCGAAAGCCAGCCCTTTGTGCCTTGTATAAAGATAAAGGAGGAAATCGCGGGGCTGTAGGTGGAGCTGCCGTGGACAACGAGACCACTTGGGAAACCCAAACGGAAGGTGATGCCTTCCTCCACATCTTTAAATCGCCGCTTGTCATGGCACCATGAGTGCGCGACGACTGACGCGGGATCTTCGCCGGCGAGCCAACGGCTGGTATTCACGCAGTAGATGCCCAGGTCCATCAGCGGGCCACCACCCGCGAGGGCGGCGTCCAGCAGCCAACCAGGGGCAATCTTTGGCTTGTGAACTTCGCTGAAGGACGTGTGAATCATGTCGATGCGGCCGAGTGCGCCACTGCTGATGAGCGATTTCAGGTACACGGTGGAAGGTTCGAAATATTTACGGTAGGCCGTCATCAGCAGCACGCCATTTTGGCAGCAGGCCTCCACCATTCTTGCCGATTGGGCCGCCGTGGCGGCCAGCGGTTTCTCGCACAACACATGTTTGCCCGCTTCCGCGGCGCGAACGGTGAATTCTTTATGCTGCCCAGGGGGCGTGACTATATAGACTGCGGAAACGTCCGGATTGGCTAAACAGTCCGCATAGTGAGCTGTGCTGTAAGAATGTGGAGATTTGAATTTGGCAGACAATTTCGCGGCCTTTCCAGAATCGCGGCTAACAAGAGCAACAAGCTTCGCTTTTTTGGAATGCGCGAAGGCCGGAAGCACGGCGTTCCGCGTCAAGTTGCCAAGGCCAACGACGGCGTATCCGATTCTGCGTGCCTTCGTCATCCGCCAGAGAGTCTCCTGTGAAGTTCCCGGGTCCCTCTGCATAGAATCGAGGGCCTGAGCAAACACAAATTGATTTCAGCTTTCGCGGTCGGCGCGACCCAATTTCTGATTGCGAATTGCCTTGTGGTCCAGTCCGCGCAGCTCTTCCAGATTCTCCAATACCTTGTGAATCCCGTTCACGATGGCATCCGTATCTTCGCTGCTGCCGAGGAAATTCTGATGCGGAAACCACACAGCTTCGTGATAAGCGGCGCGCTCCGATTCCGGGCAAGAGAACATGGTGCGTAGATCAAGCGGCTTCTCGCGGCCCCAGCTAAGGGCCGGAAAATCCCCAGAATCTACAGGGAAGAGTGAACTCCTGTAGACGGGTTCGTAGAATAAGCCGTCGCAAGGCACACCTTCGAGTTGCAACGCAGCGACGAAGGAAGCACGCGGAATGTCTTTCAATTTCTCGCAAAAATATTTAATCACATAGCCATACGGAGCAATGCGCGTTATCCGAGGATCAGGCTTGAGCAGGCCGATACCGTTGGTGTTCTGCATGCGGGCTTCGAAATGCTTCATATTATTTGCACGGATAGCGGACTGCGCGGGCAGACGTTCGAGTTGGGGACCAAGGACCGCAGCCTGGAATTCACCCATACGATAGTTGAAGCCGATAATGCGGTGGTGATACTGATCGGTCAGACTGGCGCGCCCCGCATTGATGTAACTCTGGACAATCTCCATGTATTCCAGATTATTGGTGATAACCGCCCCGCCTTCACCAGAGGTGATCAGCTTGCTGGATTGGAAGCTGAAAGCACCGAGGTCGCCCATCGACCCGGCGCCCTTCCCTTTCCACATTCCGCCGTGCGCGTGGGCGCAGTCCTCGATGACTTTCAGTTTATGCTTCGCCGCTATGCGCAGAATTTCATCCATGTCGGCGAATCGCATGCCGAGGTGCACGGGGAGAATCGCTCTCGTTTTTGGCGTAATAGCTTTTTCAATGAGTTTCGCATCCAGACAGTAGGTGTCCGGATCAACATCGACGAAAACAGGAATGGCATTGACGAGAAGAACAGGGCCGACGGTACCTTCCCAAGTGTAGGCCGGAACAATTACTTCATCTCCGGGTTCGATGCCGATGGCCTTAAGCGCGGCTTGAATGGCTACGGTACCGGTGTTCACGCACTGGGCATATTTTACGGTGTGCAGTTCGGCAAATTTCTTGGCAAATGCCAGAGCATGTTTGCCGGGGAAGGGTTGGCCGCCCCATTTTGTGCTCGTCAGCACTTCCTCAAGCGCGAGCATTTCTTCCTTGGTGGAGGTGGGCCAACCAGGAAACGGAGTTTTTCGCAGAGGCTCGCCACCACTGATTGCTAGTTTTCCCACGACACGGTTCTCCAATCTGTCGAACGAAACTAAATGCTTGTTGATATTTGCTGCACTCACCAAGGGTCCACACAAGAATTTCCGGGAGGTCTACATGACCTCCCGGAAGGGAGATGCGGATGCCGTGCACGAAGTTTCCTAGAAATTGAGCTTCAAAGAAAGTTGTCCGATGCGCGGTGCCGCGGCGGCTGTTATCTGGCCGAAATTTCCGGCAGCCTGAGAGCAGCTAGCTGCGTTCGTGGGAACCGAGCAATTGTAGGAAACTAGCCCACTCGGCGTGAGGAACTGCGCGTGATTAAAGATATTGAACAGTTCCGCACGGAATTGCAGGTTAAGCCGTTCGGTGAGCTGAGTATTTTTCAGCACGGCAAAGTCCCAGTTGTTGATGCCGGGACCGTGGAAGAATCGCCGGTTCGCGGTTCCCTCCTGGCCCAAGGTGTCCGGCCCAAAGGCCGATGTGTTGAAGAAGAAATGACCCGCATTGTTTCTCGGGTTCATGGTCTGCACAGGGCCGAGCAGATTGGGCGTATCGACCGGAAGCGTGATTGGCCCGCCGAAACCCGTTCCGAGCAGCGAGCGGTCATCGGTTTCGAGAACGGTCACGGGAAGACCGGAAGCGAAACGAGTGATACCGCTGATCTGCCAACCATTCGTTAGCTTCTTCGGTCCTTCCAGCTTGTCGATCGGCAATGTGTAGGCGTAGCTGGCGACAAAGTTTTGCGGACAGTCGAAGGCCGAAAGCCCGCGACTGAGCCGCGGATTGATGGGGTTGATCTGCTCGCCGTAGCCGGAGGAAATGTCCAACGATTTGCTGTAGGTGTAGCCAACAAGAATTTGAGAGCGGTGACTTGTGTGCTTCCAGTCGACTTGCAACGAGTTATAAGCCGAGTAGCCGCCGGTAATAAAGTAGGAGTCATTGCCAAAAGGGACGATGTACTGCCCGTCGACCGGAGTGTTGCGATACGGGGCGCTGAACGGTCCGCGCGTCCCGGCGGTGGTGACGCCGTTTAAAGTGTAAATGTTATTTTCACCACCGGGTCCGCAGCCAGCTGCGAGCAGCGACAAGCACAAAGAGGGAATGCCAGGGTTGGCAGATTCTGAAACCAGCAAGCGATGCCCTTGCGTTCCGACATAGCTCACGGTGAGCAAGTCTGTGGAGGTGATCTGGCGTTCGATGGAAAGCTCGTAATTCTCCGCATAGGGCAAACGATTCTTGTTGTAGAAAGCTGGCGAGCTACCAATTGTTCCAAAAGCGCCATAGAAGTCCGTCAAATTGTCATAGGGGAAGCCGGTCGCCGGATTCGACTGCGAGAAATGCTTCGGCGGTGGCGCGACCGGGAACAGGTTGGGAATCTGGTTTCCGGTAGCGCGATTGATGAACGGGGCTGCAAATGTGGATTCATTTTGGCCCGTATAGTTGCCGAACGGTGCGTCCCCGATTTCGTTGAAGTCCGTGGCGCCTTCGAACGACGTGTAGAACATGCCCCACCCAACGCGGATGCTGGTGGTTCCGGCTTTGCCAAGCACTTTGCCCAACATTCCATCGTGATCACCGAAGGAATAGGCCAAGCCCAAGCGCGGGGCGAAGTTGTTCCAGCGTGTGGGCGCCAAAGAACTCGGGACGCCGGGGTCACCTGGGAATACCCAACCAATCGGAGAACCCGGGAAGACAACGGACTGTTCACCGGGAATAAGGGTTTGGATTTCGTTGTACTTTTCGTGCCAAGGAGCGCTGACGTCGTAGCGCAAACCATAGTTGAAGGTCAGATTGGATTTAATACGCCAGCTGTCCTGGGCGTAAAGGCCAAAATAGAAATTGCGCCCGTAAGAAGGATAGGACTGGCCTTGGACGTACGAGGCGGGTGCGCCGAGAAGAAAATCGACAAAGTCGCTTCCCGTTTCGCTGGGTTGGCCGCCGCTGAAATTGCTGCCGAAAAAGAAGTTGCCGTTCGCCACGTTGGAGAGGTTTTCTTCCAGCTGGTTGTAGTGGTATTGGCCTCCGAATTTGATCGTGTGTGTACCGATAACCCGGCTGTAGTTGTCGAGAATTTGATAGATGTTTTCCACCAGCTGGTTCGGACGGCTGGGAACACCGATCACGAAGTTATTGAAATCGGTTTCCGGAATGCCTTCAACGCTTGGCGTTCCGGCATAAATGCCGCCGTTCGCGGGCGCCGCGAATCCCAAGTCTGCGAGCGTTGTGCCTTTTCCGCCCAACGGTTGATTGAATCTCGTGTTTAGACGGAAATAGCCGATGCGGAATTCATTCACGGACGAGGAGCCAAACGTTTTCGTGTCGCCAAGATTGATGTTGTTCGTCTGGCCATTGCTGTCCACGCTGAAGCCCGGATAAAGAGGAGCGTTGGACTGCCAATAAGGATCGATGCGGTTGAAATGGTCGAAATAATAATAGCCAGAGAGAAGTCCAAAACCTGTATTCGCGTCCACGCGTCCACTGAACTTATTGTCACTCAAATTGAGTTTGCCCGAATTCGTGGAAAATGTGCCGGTGCCACTATCGGGATTAATCGTTCCCGCAGCGGCCGGCAAAATGAAAGGCAGAAGCTTGCTGGAAATGGGAGAAAAGGCGCTAGTCGGCAGTTGTGCGTTCGGGAAAACGCAGTTCGCATAACTCGTACAGCCGTTAAAGTAGTATGGCTCGCCGGCCACAACCGTCTGCCCCAATTGAGTGGATAATTGCTGCGCCCATGCGGCGCCGTTGACAGTCCCTGTCAAGCTCTGAGCGATACCGCTGAAGTCGCCTCCTTCGGTGGCAGCCGATGGCGCTCCAGAAATGACCTGCGTCTCCGGCTGGATTACGCGATTGCCCTGGTAGTCAGCGAAGAAAAAAACCTTGTCGTGCACTATGGGACCGCCGAATGTACCACCGAACTGGTTCTGGTGATACGCCCCTCGGGAATTTCCATTGATGCCGTCAAAGAAATTCTTGGCGTCGAGGTCGGTATTGCGGAAGAACTCAAAAGCGTTGCCGTGCCAATCGTTGGTGCCAGACTTGGTGACAACGTTGATCTGGCCGCCGCTGTAGTTTCCATATTCGGCGTCAAAATTGTTTGTGAGAATGCGGAATTCAGCGATCGAATCGAGATTGGGGATCGCCCCTGCTCCGGAGAAACCGGTTTCCTGGACCAGGATTCCGTTCAGCAGGAAGCCATTGGCGGCTTCACGCATTCCGTTCACGGATTGCGCGCCGGCATTCAAGCTACCGGAAACCAATGGAGGAGAAAAACCGGCGGAAGTAAACGACCCGCCCAACGCGCCGTTCATGCCGGAAGAAGTGGCAACCACGCCCGGTTGAAGGGCAAGCAAATCCGTGTAGCTGCGCGAGACAAGCGGGACCTCTGTCATCTGTTTGCCTTCGATGACTTCTCCCATTTGCGTGCTGGCCGTATCCACGTGCAACGCCGAACTCGAAACCTCCACCGTTTCCGTATTTTGGCCGACCTGGAGGGCGACGTCGACAATTAAGGCCGAGTTGACGTCAAGGACGACGCCCGTTTCCTTGTACGACTTGAAGCCTTTTTGTGCGACTTCGATCGTGTAAGTACCGAGGGACAAAGACTGGAACGAATAAAAGCCTTGGCCATTTGTCTGCTGCGTGACGGCGACGCCAGTTGCTACGTTGGTGGCCGTCACGGTTGCGCCGGCAACCGCAGCGCCGGTCGCGTCCGTCACGGTGCCGGAAATACTGGCGGTAACGCCGGCGTAAGTAAGGCCCGCCGCCAGCAACACGATCAAAAAGAAAAACAACAGCCGCGAGACAATGCCTGGAACTGGAGAGTGCTCCGTCAAATAAGAATATTTCTCAAAGAGACATGGTGCATTCATGCGTCTTCTCCCTGTAATTTGCTACCAACACGAGCTAACCGTCATCAGAATGAGCGTTTCCCAGAGGATTTCACCCATACAGGTGAAGTTGCACCGGCGCTCGCCAGCACTGCAGGTATTAGGACGAAAGCGGCTGGAGTGCGGCCGCAAAGCGCTCCGTTGCCCCACGAATGCGCTCTCTTGCTAAGCGCTTTTAGTTCATGAATGCCACGCTTGTCAAGCGTTTTCTGACAAAGTGGCCGCCCGTGTGCAATAGCGGTTTGAAGAAACCGAGATTCCAGCGGATTTTTCGATACGATTCGCAAGTGCTTCAAAAGAGGGAAGGGCAAATCGGCTACAAAGCAACGCATTTAGAATGACGGCATGGAGGACGAACGGATTTACTGAGATTTCTCTACGACGGCCATCCCAACCTGCTTGAAGCCGCAGGACTCTCGCACCCGCAGTTCGGGCTGGAGTTTCTTCAAAACGCCGGGACCATCTTTTCCGGCGACTCGATCCAGAAGAAGTTCAACCGCCTCTTGCCCCAATTGATACTTGGGAAGCTCCACAGTAGTGAGCTTGGGATGAAAAATGCCAAGCCAGGGATAGTCGTCGAAACTCACCAGACCAAAGTCCTCAGGGCAGCGCAGCCCCATTTCTTCGGCGGCCTTGAGAAGCCCGACAGTCATCAGAAAATTAGCAACGTAGACTCCATCCGGACGGTGAGACAGGAGCAGATTGCCCGCGCGATAGCCAGATTCCACGCGATAGTCTCCCTCGATCACAAGCGCCGGATCGTATGCCAGACTATTCGCTTTCAAGGCATCGCGAAATCCTTCCCAACGCGCCTTGCCGTTACTCACCTTACGCGGACCGCCGATCAGGCCGATTCGTTTTCTCCCCGCGCGGGCCAAGTGACAAACCGCTTCGTACGCGCCGCGATAGTCGTCGGTGATAACGGCGTCTTTCGAGATTTTAGGGGACGTGCGCATCACCAGCACGATCGGCACTTTCATTTCCTGCATCATCTGACGAAGCGACGGACTGAGATCGCTGATGGCCTTGGTGAGAAGAATGCCGTCGACGCGCTTGGAAAGGAGGAGTTCGAGAGCATTTTCCTCTTTTTCCTGCGTATCATCGCTATTGCAGAGAAGGAGATTATAGCCGCGCTTTTGTGCCGCATCTTCCGCGCCTCTTACGACCATAGGGAAAAACGGGTTGGCAATATCCGGAACAATCATGCCGATGGTGTGCGTCTTTTGCTTCGCCAGGCTGCGCGCAAGTAGATTTGGCCGGTAGTTGAGCTTGCGGATAGCCGCTTCCACGCGCTCGCGGAGTTTTTTTCCGACGTGAGTTTTATGATTCACGACAGCAGACACGGTGAATACGGAGACGCGCGCTTCCCTCGCTACGTCGTAAATACTGGCGGCCTTGCTGGCCGTGGATGATTGGTTTTTACGTTGCATGCTCAAAGGTGTGCTGAGTGTACCTTACCTTCGATGCAATCTCCAGCGACATACTCTAAGCGTTTATATACGCGACGATTAGACCCGCTGCACGCCCGCCCTAAATCCACCATCAGCCGAACGTTGTCAGACAATACCAGGCTGAGCCGATACGGCCTCCCGCTGGTCGGCCCGCTACTGCATTCTGCTGATTTTGGCCTAGAAATGACGACATAACCGGAGCTACCGCAAAGCGAAAAGGTGAATATGAGGCCCCCTCGTGCTAGTCCTCCGCAAGAATTAGTTGTTTTCATTCGCTTGTCAAAGCGCTAAGATTTGCGCGGAGGATTTTCCATGCGCAAGCTAGGAGTAGGAGTTCTCGGCGTAGGAGATATGGGCAAGCGCCATGCCGAGAATATCCGGCGACTGGTGCCGGGGGCGCGGCTGGTGGCGATTGCGGATGTTGCCGCGCAGCGCGCCAGGCAGGTTGCAGAGGAATTGGAAATTGAACAGGCGTATGGCAGCCTGGAAGAATTGTTACAAAACAAGGATATCGATGCGGTGGTAATCGCGACTCCGGATAAATTTCACGCACAATCGATTCGTGCAGCTGCCGCGGCTGGCAAAGATATTCTCTGCGAAAAACCTTTGGCTCTGACTTTGGAGGATGCCGGCGAAGCATTGAAAGAAGTTTCGCGCAAGGGCGTTCGTCTGCAAGTCGGCTTTATGAGGCATTACGATCCCGCCTATTCGGCCGCAAAGAGCCGGATTGAAGCGGGTGAGATTGGCACGCCAGTTGTTTTTAAATCCCTAGGACGCGATAAGGACGAACCGCCTTTGGCGGCTTTTCAATCCAACGTCAACGGAATGTTGTTTTATACCAACAGCATTCACGATTTCGATCTGGCGCGCTGGCTGATGCAGGATGAGATTTCGGAAGTGCAGGCGTACTCCACCACGGCGATCCGGCCCGAACTCGCGAAGTATCGGGATATCGTGGCGGGCGTCGTCAATTTGAAGTTCGCACGGGGGGCCATCGGAAATATTGAATCGCATGCCCAGGCTATTTATGGGTATGACGTTCGAACGGAAATCGTGGGCTCGAAGGGTTCGATTTTTGTCGGTACTCTGCAGAAAACTCCCGCGGTCTTCGTGACGTCGCAAGGAAGCAGCCGTAATGTTGCGGACCATTTCCTTTCTCAATTTGCCGACGCGTATTTGGCGGAAATGCGAGATTTCGTGCAGACCATGCTGTCCGGCGGCGCGCCGCGAGTAACGGGAGAAGACGGTTTGCGAGCCCTGGAAATCGCCGTGGCTGCCGAGAATTCTCATCTTCACGGGCGGCCGTATAAGGTTTCGCTAGAAAAAGCGGCTTACTAACCGCTCAGATTTTGCCTCCAGAGGAAGAAATGAGCCGAACAGCGAATCGCCTGCCCTACAAAAGTCTGCTGCACGAAATGACACAGAAAACTCCCACCTGTTTGTGGAACGACTCCGCTTCGATTCAGGAACTGACGTATTCGATGGAGCATGGCGCGGTGGGAGCGACCTGCAATCCGGTGATCGTGGTGGGAGTGCTGAAAAAAGAAATGTCGGAGTGGAAGGATCGCATCCAGGCGCTCATCAAGGAATGGCCCAAGGCGACCGAGGATGAGATCGCGTGGCAAATTGTTCGAGAAATTTCCGCGAAAAGCGCGGCGCTCTTGAAACCCATCTTCGACACGCAGAAAGGGCGCAACGGGCGGTTATCGATCCAAACGGATCCCCGCCTCTTCAGAAATACAGAGGCTATCGTGCGCCAGGCCGAAGAATTCAATGGACTGGCTCCGAATATGATCGTGAAGATTCCCGTGACCCGAGCGGGCATTCCAGCTATAGAAGAGGCGACCTACCGCGGCATCAGCATCAATGCGACGGTTTGCTTCACGTTATCGCAGAGCGTCGCGGTGGCCGAAGCGGTGGAGCGCGGCTTGAAGCGGAGGGAAAGCGAAGGCAAAGAAATCGCCAGCATGGGCCCTGTCTGCACGATCATGGTGGGCCGCTTGGACGACTGGCTGAAAGTTGCGGCGGAAAAAGAAAACATCTCGATCGATCCGGGATACCTGGAATGGGCGGGCGTTGCGGTGTTCAAGAAGACCTACGATCTCTTCCAGAAGCGCGTATACCGTATTCGATTATTGTCGGCTGCCTTTCGAAATCACATGCATTGGAGCGAATTTATTGGGGGCGACGTGGTCATATCACCTCCCTACGCGTGGCAAGTTCGTTTCAACGCGAGCGATATTGAAGTGCTACCCCGGATCGACAAGCCCGTGGAACAGCGCGTCGTGGAGGAGTTAAGCAGGAAATTCGCGGATTTTCGGCGGGCCAATGAGGAAGGCGGCTTCGCGATTGACGAGTTCGACGCTTTTCCGCCAACTCGCCGCACGCTTCGTCAGTTCATCGCCGCGTGCTACGACCTGAATGGCATTGTGCGGGATATCATGATCCCGAATCCGGACATCGGATAACAACTTCGCATCTGTAGCTACGATGGAAAATAGTGGTGTACTTTGCCTGGAACATAGTTCCATCGTACTTCAGGGGAATTCTATGCGTGTTGTACGTTACGAAGGAAGCGATCGAGTGACGCGCCTTGGCGCACTCACTGACTCCTGCGTGATTGATTTGGAGGCTGCTGCGAATGCCGCCGGTATCTCGGCGGAGACGTTTACCGATATCACAGCGTTCTTGTCCGCCGGAGAAGTCGGCATCCGTGATGCCGGGAAGTTAGTTCGGGGAGTGAACAACGCTGCCATCACGCCGCTCGAGAAAGTTGTCTTGCACGCGCCGGTTCCGACACCTGGAAAAATCATCGCCGTCGGATTGAATTATCGCGATCATTCCAAGGAGGCAGGTGCGAAAGAGCTACCGAAGACACCCATTATCTTCGCGAAATTCACCACCAGCATTTGTGGCCCTGGTAACTCGATTGTGATCCCGGTGGGCGATCCGCAGGTGGACTATGAAGCGGAGCTTGCGGTTGTGATTGGTCGGAAAGCAAAAGGCATCGCCGCCGCAAATGCGCTGCAATATGTGGCGGGCTATATGCCGCTGAACGATGTTTCCGCGCGTGCCTGGCAGTTTGCGGATAAACAGTGGGTCCGTGGAAAGTCTTGCGACACGTTTTGTCCCATCGGACCATACTTGACCACACGGGATGAAGTTCCCGACCCGCACTCACTTGGCATTTTCGCGCGAGTGAATGGAGTGACTTTGCAGGACTCCAACACATCCAAGATGATCTTCCGCATCCCGGAATTGATTGAGTTTATTTCCGCAAGCATCACTTTGGAACCAGGAGACATCATCGCTACCGGAACCCCGGAGGGCGTCGGTGTATTTCGCAAACCGCCCATTTTCCTAAAACCGGGTGACGTGGTGGAGATCGAGATCCAAAACCTGGGAGTATTGCGCAACCCCATCGTCGCTTTGCAGGTCTAGGCGAAAGCCACCTTCCCTAGAGTGCCCAAAGAGCCACCCATATCCTCGTGGACGGGGCTCGCCGACAACGTTAGCCTTGGAAATGGCCGTTCCGTCCACGCGATGAATACATTACTCAATGTCGCTGATTTGCACGTCCGCTTCCCCGGCCCCGGCGAGAAGCTCATTCATGCTTTGAATGGCATCAGCCTTGAGATCCAGCGGGGGACAGTGGTGGGCATTCTGGGTGAATCGGGTAGCGGAAAATCGACGTTCGCTAAAACGCTACTTCGAATGCTGCCGAAGAATGCTGAGGCGATCGGCGGTTCCGTTGAATTCGAAGGAAGAAATCTTTTCCACTTGACGGAACGCGAAATGAACCAGATCCGTGGCGCTCAGATCGCGATGATCTCACAAGAACCCGGAATGGCGTTGAATCCCGTAATGAAAGTGGGAGACCAGATCGCTGAAGTCCTTCGCGCGCATCGTGACTGGAACGGACGCCGCCGCAAATCGGAAACGGAATTGATTCTTGAGCGAGTGAATCTTCGCAATGCCGGCAGGTGCATATATGACGCCTATCCGCACCAGCTCAGTGGTGGACAGCAACAACGAGTGGTCATTGGACAAGCGCTCGCCTGCAATCCTTCGCTGATCATCGCGGATGAGCCAACAGCGTCTCTTGATCCCGCTGCGGAAGCGGAAATCCTGGACCTATTCCACCAGCTGAGGGCGGAACAGAAGACTTCTCTACTTCTGATCACCCACGATCCTGAAATCCTGCGGGGCTTGGCGGACCGGGTTGCCGTCCTTTATGCAGGTAGAATCGTCGAGGATGCGCGGAGCGAGCGATTTTTTCAAAATGCGATGCATCCCTATGCGAAGGCGCTGCTCTCCTGTCTCCCACCTGCAATCGCGGGAAGTCCCCAAAGGTACCGCTTCACAACAATTCCTGGGAGTCCACCTACTGCCGGAGGGCTTGTCGACGGATGCAGCTTTTCTCCGCGATGCGCGGAACGCATGACGAAATGCGAAAGTCTGCGCCCCTCCGTTCAAGAGATCGAGAAAGAAAGCCGCGTGGAGTGTTTTCTGTATGACCGCTGAAGTGCAAAACCATCTGGACACCTCACGCGAACTGCTCTGTGTGCGCGAACTGTCTCTCGAATATTTGCGGCGGAATCCATTTGCGGCTGTGCGCATTGAAACCGCGGCACTCCGGGATGTGTCTTTCGATTTGCGAACGGGGGAGACGCTGGCGCTAGTTGGACCTTCGGGGTCGGGAAAATCGAGTTTGGCGCGATGCCTGGTACTGCTCGAAAGACCCAGCACCGGGCGCATTCTATACGGAGGCCAGGACATCCTCACACTTTCACCGGACGCGCTAAAGGCTGTTCGCAAAGAAATTCATCTCGTGTTTCAAGATTCCGCATCGGCGCTGAATCCTCGGCGGACGGTAGAGCAGCTTGTAGCCGAGCCACTTGTCATCCACGATGCTGCATCAGGTGCCCGAAAAATCAAAGAGCGCGTCGCGGAGGTGCTCGATCAAGTTGAATTGGGGAATTCCTGGCGTTGTCACAGGCCACGTGAACTAAGCGGAGGGCAGCGCCAGCGCGTGGCGATTGCCAGAGCCCTGGTTCTGCGGCCCAAACTGTTGATCCTGGATGAAGCTTTATCTTCGCTCGACCTTTCGGCGCAGGCACAGATCGCGAACCTGCTCCTCGATTTGCAGGAACGCCATTCGCTCGCCTACGTGTATGTCACACATGATGTGCGGATGGCGGGTTGTCTGGCCCACGAAGTTGCCTTGCTCGACGCCGGACGGATCGTCTACCGCGGTTTGCCCGCAGAGGTATTAACCCCCAATCTACAGCCCGTTTCCTGATGATTGCAGCCGGATTCTTCTTCAGGGGAGACTGGGACAGGCCCCTTTCCGGGCAACTGAATCATGGTAAGAGTCGCAAGGCGCATCCTGCATGGCCTCTTGCTCCTGTTGGGAGTGTCTACACTCTCGTTTGTGCTGGTTTCGGCAGCGCCTGGAAATTTTTTCGACGAACTCAAGTTGAATCCCCAGATCTCGGCCAGCACAGTTGCGTCACTCAAGATGGCCTATGGAATCGACAAGCCGTGGCCGGTACGCTACGAGCGTTGGCTTCGTTCCGCGCTCCGGGGTGAATTTGGATACTCGCTTTCTTACCGATGCCCTGTCGGTACGCTTTTATGGCCTCGTGCGCAAAATACTTTGCTGCTAACCAGCCTTGCAACGTTGCTCGCGTGGATGATCGCAGTTCCGTGGGGAATTCTTGAAGCTCTGAACCGGGGGAAGTGGCTCGATCGAATCGGCGGTGGTGTTACCGCCATTTTTCTGGCAATTCCGGAACTCGTGCTTGGCTTGCTTTTTCTGCTGCTGGCCGCCCGCACGGGGTGGTTCCCCACTGGGGGAATGTTCTCTTCGCATGGAGCCGAGGCTGCGCTTCTAGGGAAATTGCCTGATCTGGGGATTCACCTGGTGTTACCGGTTGTCGCACTTGTGTTCGGAGCCGCCCCGCTACTCATCCGTTACGTCCGCTCAGCGGTCGCCGCCGTTTTGGACGCTCCATTTATCGAGGCTGCACGAGGCCACGGACTTTCGACCACGCGGATCGTATACCGGCATGCCTTGCCGGCGGCGGCAAACTCGCTTATCTCCCTGCTGGGCTTTTCCATCGGCGCGCTGCTGAGCACTTCTTTAATTATCGAGGTCGTGCTGGACTGGCCAGGGCTCGGCCCGCTGGTGCTCGAATCTCTGCTTGCGCGCGACACTTACGTGGTGATGGCCGTTGTGATGCTCTCATCAGTTTTTCTAGTGACAGGCAATCTACTGGCGGACTTGTTGCTGTACGCGAGCGATCCAAGGATTCGAACGGTATGAGTATGAACAGCGGCCATCGCCAGCTTCTGCTTCTCTTCTCCCTCGTCCTGCTGCACGTTTTCATGGTTGTTCCGGGTTTTTTCGCTCCATACGACTATTCCGAGCAAAATCGCGAACTACCATTTTCACCTCCGACGCGATTGCATTTCATCGATAGCGCAGGCCGCTTTCACTTGATGCCCTTCATACATCCGTTTCGCGCTAGTGAAGATGGCAGCGCTCCCTATGTTGAGGATCAGGCTCGCGCGTACCCACTTCATCTGCTGAAAGACGGCGCACCCTACCGGGTGCTGGGTCTTTGGACTGCACGACTGCATCTTTTTGGCGTGGAACAACCCGGCCGCATTTTTCTTTTCGGGACCGATGATTTTGGTAGAGACGAACTCTCGCGAATGCTGTTCGGAGGCCGGATTTCGTTGCTCGCGGGAATTCTTGGCGCGGCAATGGCGATTTTTGCGGGTGCAGTACTGGGGGTGCTCTCCGGTTTTTATGGGGGATGGCTCGACGGTCTTATCATGAGGACCGCCGAACTGTTTTTGGCGCTTCCGTGGTTGTATCTGCTGTTCGCCGTGCGTGCGATTTTGCCGTTGCACATCAAGACGACGCAGACGCTTTTACTGCTGATCACGGTCGTAGGCCTGGTGGGTTGGGCGCGCCCTGGGAGGCTTGTACGCGGTATCGTCCTTAGCGCGAAGGAAAGAAATTTTGCGCTCGCCGCAAAGGCTATGGGCGCTTCGAATTTCCATGTCCTCAGGTGGCACATTCTGCCAGGGACCTACGGTGTCCTGCTGACGACGGCAGCATTGTTGGTGCCGCAGTTTATTCTTGCGGAAGTGACATTGTCTTTCCTCGGGTTGGGAGTCGGCGAGCCTGTGCCCAGTTGGGGAAGTCTCCTTGCGGAATTACAGAATTACAGCGTTTTGACTTCCTACTGGTGGATGTACCTTCCCGCTTGCTCTCTGATCGTGTTGTTCCTTACCTATCACTGGGCCTCAACGACGCTACAAGACAAAGTTGCGGAGGTGCGTTCGTGAAGGCTACTGCGACTCGTTATCGCTTTTGGAAATGGGCACTGCTCGTTCTTGCTGCCCTCGCTGGCAATATGGGTCCGACCGCTGCCGCCGGGCCACAAGACTACGCAAAATCGGGCGGCGAGACCGGTGAGCCGGGAGGGAAGTTGGTCGTCGCGCTTCGCTCGGAACCGAAGACTCTCAATCCGATTCTTTCCGTGGATGTCACATCGCGGGAGGTGATCGGAGTGCTAAATGCCGATCTAATCCACATCAACCGCGAGACCCAGCGAACTGAACCTGCCCTGGCAAAGTCCTGGACGATTTCTGCGGACGGCACGAAATACGTTTTGCAACTTCGCCGTGAAATAAAGTTTTCCGATGGCGCGCCTTTTACCGCCAACGACGTTGTTTTTTCTTTTGAGCTATACCTCGACGAAAAACTACACTCGCCACAGCGAGACCTGCTAGCAATTGACGACAAACCAATCGTCGTAAAGAAACTCAGCGATTACTCAGTGGAGTTCGACCTGGCGAAACCGTATGGCCCAGCCGAGCGGTTGTTTGACGGATTAGCGATACTGCCCAGCCATCTTCTCGAAAAGCCTTACCACGATGGAAAGTTGCAGCAGTCCTGGAGCACATCGGCACGGCCCGAAGAGTTTGCGGGGCTCGGCCCGTTCAAGTTGAGTTCGTACGTTCCAGGGCAGCAGATGACTCTGCAGCGCAATCCGTATTATTGGAAGAAAGACCCTCGCGGAAATTCCCTGCCGTATCTTGCCGCAGTCACTTTTCTGTTTGTGCCCACCGAAGATGCACAGGTAATCAAGTTTCAATCGGGCGAGACGCATTTGCTCGAGCGACTCAATGCCGACAACTTCACGTTGCTGCAGAGAGGCGCGACGGCTAAAGGACAATGCTTGCAGGATCTGGGACCTGGACTCGAATTTCAGTTTCTGGTGTTCAATCAAAATCATCTGGATTCAGGCAAAGCCCCCGATCTTGTGGCGAAACAATCGTGGTTTCGCGATCTGAAGTTTCGCGAAGCAGTTTCCTTGGCAATGGACCGCAAAGGAATGGCTCGGCTGGTGTATTCGGGCAGAGCCACACCCATCTGGGGCAATGTGACGCCCGGCAACAAACTGTGGTTGGACCCCAATCTGCCCCACCCAGAGCGTTCAATCGAGGAAGCGCGAAAAATACTCCAATCGGGCGGCTATTCCTGGAATTCCGGGGGCACCCTGCTTGATCCGCAGAAACGACCTGTCACTTTCACGATCATGGTCAGCTCTTCGAATGTGCAGCGCTCGAAATTGGCGACTCTCGCGCAAGATGACCTGAAGCAACTGGGAATGGACGTGCAAGTGGTCCCCATGGAATTTCGAGCGCTCGTGGACCGACTTCTCAACACGAAAGATTATGAAGCAGTGCTGATGAATCTTGTGAACGGCGACGTCGATCCCACGCCGGAAATGAATCTCTGGCTTTCCAGTGGCGAGACTCATCTTTGGGATCTTGGAGAGGCACATCCCGCCACGCCATGGGAAGCAGAGCTGGACCATTTGATGGAAGCGCAAATGACCACGAACGATCCGGCCGCACGTAGGAAGCTCTACTACCGTGTTCAGGAAATCGTGGCTCAGAATCTGCCGTTCATCTTCCTGGTCAGTCCCAATATTCTGGTTGCGGCGCAATCTACCGTAGGAAATTTCCATCCGGCTATTCTTGAGCCATATGTGTTGTGGAACGCCGACGAATTATTTGTCGGCCGCGCTGGAGCCGCAAAATGCCAGTAAAAGAGGCTATTGAAACGGGATTCGCTGAGGATACTCCAGCGAAATCCGATCGCGAGCTTATACGAGGCTGCCTGAAACATCGCGAAGAGGATTGGAACCTTCTCGTCGACAAATACAAGAATCTGGTCTTTTCGATTCCTTTGCGGTACGGATTCTCACGCGAAGAAGCCGCGGACATTTTCCAGGCCGTTTGCCTTGATTTGATCCGGGAGCTGCCAAGGCTGCGGGATCCACAAGCGCTCCCGAAATGGCTGATGCAGGTCACATCCCATAAATGCTTTCACAAGAAAAAACACAATCAGCGCATGGTATCTCAAGACGACCAAGAGGCGACTGCTCCGGAAGTGGCCGTTCCAGCTGAAGCGGAAGTAAACCTGCGCGAAATCGAAGAAGAACAAATGCTACGCGAGGCCATCGCCGGGCTTGCACCGCGCTGTCGCGAGTTGATTCATATGCTTTTTTACGAAGAACCGAAGCGGCCGTATCAAGAAGTCGCGGCCAGCCTGGGCTTGGCGACAGGGTCGATAGGACTTCAACGGCAAAAGTGCCTCAATTGCCTGAAGAAGCGCCTCGAAGATCTGGGATTCGCGTGAGCGCAAAGGCCAACCCTTCGGCCCTTTCTCCAGCCGTGGTTTCGGCGTTGTGTTCCATGACGGAAGAGAAAACTCGCTTGGCATATCTACGAAAAAAGAAACTGCTCCGCGCCAAGTTTGTTGCAGAGTTGAATGCAGTTACGCAAAAAGAATTTCGTTTCAATACCCGGAATGCGCTGATGCTCGCCGAAGCCGCGATTCTGGTCGCGCGTAACGTTGGTCATAAGGAGTTGCTTGCGCAGAGTCTCCGCGTGAAGGCAAATGTTCTCTCCGCCGGCGGCCAATACCAGGAAGCCGTCGATTTATACGGCTCCGCGCTTAAAATCTTTGTGAAAATCGGCGATCAGGAAGGGGTCGCCCGTACCCTTACGGCCGTCATTCAGCCGCACATCATGCTGGGCACTTATGAAACGGCATTCAAGGCGGCCGAACGCGCACGGAAGATATTTCTGAAACTTGGAGATTCGCGGCGCATTGCTCGGCTCGAAAACAACGTTGGCAATATCTACCACCGCCAGGATCGTTTTGAGGAAGCGCTGGCTCACTACGAGAATTCTTATCGAGAGCTTTTGCCCATCGGTGACTCCGAAGAACTTACAATCGCGCTGAACAACATGTCGATGTGCCTGATCGGCATGAACGACTTCGCGCGCGCCCTCGACACTTACAAAAGGGCGAAGGAACTTCTGCAAGCACGCGACTTGCCCCTCATTCACCTTATTACGGACTACAACGTCGCTTATCTCCACTACCTGCGCGGCGATTACCGTACCGCGATCGAGATGCTCAAGACTTCTCGAATTGCGGCCGAACAAATCGCATACACCTATCTGGTGGCGCTTTGCTATCTCGATCTCTCCGACATCTACATCGAACTAAATCTCAGCGACGAAGCCAAGTCCGTGGCGGAGGAGGGTTATCTCCTTTTTCGAAATACAGACATCGGTTACGAAGCTGCAAAGGCGCTGACGAACCAGGCCATTGCCTTCGGTCAGGACGGAAAGACGCGACGCGCGCTGGAGTTGTTTGCTGAAGCCAAATTGCTGTTTCAGAAGGAAAAGAACGAAGTCTTCCCGTGGCTGATCGATCTTTACCAAGCTATCGTGCTCTTCCATGAAGGCCGCTATTACGAAGCCCAGCGCCTCGCACGCAGCGCCGCCGGATTCTTTGACAGCTCTTTTTTGAAGAACAAGGCGGTTGTGTGTCATTTCGTTCTTGCGCAGGTCGCCATTCGCACCGGAAACCCCGAAGACGCGCGCGAAGAATGCACCAAGGCACTTAATTTCTTGGCAGCACTCGATGCGCCAATTCTTAGCTACCAGGCTCACTTCCTGCTTGGCCAGGTTGAACATGCTTCCGGCAATCGCGGTGAGGCCTACACACAATACAAGCTCGGCCGCGCGCAACTCGAAAGCCTCCGCAGCAATCTCGGCCGCGACGAACTCAAGATTTCTTTCATGAAGAACAAAGTGGAGCTTTATGAACGGCTCGTGGAACTCTGCCTCGATGACAATTTCCATGACGCCTCGGAGGAGGAAGCGTTTCAGTATATCGAGCTGGCAAAATCACGAAGCTTGGCGGAGATGATCATTCGACATGGAAACGGGCTCCCCGAAGCAGCGCCAGGCCAGAGTGACCTGGTTCACAAAATTCGCGAGCTTCGCGAAGAGCTGAACTGGTATCAGCACCGTATCGAGCTCGAACAATTGCGGCCAGAAGGAAATGCCGAAGCGCGCATTGAACAATTACGGAGTGAGGCACAGGAAAAGGAAAAGCAACTCCTGCGCGTGTTTGGAGAACTTCCAACAACGGAAACTGGAACGCTTCCGTCTCAAGTGGAGATTTCTTTGGACGCCGTTCGTCCCTTACTTGGCAGCACTGTTTTGCTTGAATATTTCTCTGTTGGCGACAAGATACTCGCTGCCATCGTTACGACCAACAACCTCGAAATCACGACTGTGACGACCATTCCCCGTGTTTCGGAATCGCTTCGCCTACTACGATTTCAACTCGGCAAGTTCCAGCATCATCAGAAACTGACTGAGGCCTCCTCAGCAAACGCCTACCGCGCCACCATGGCTCACCTGACAACACTCTATAGCGAACTGATCGCGCCAGTCCGCGCCCAGCTAGCGACTCGGCATGTCGTAATTATTCCTCACGGAATCTTGCACTATCTTCCGTTTCAGGCTCTCCACGACGGAGAAGCATTCCTGACGGATTCCTTCGATATTTCCTACGCACCCAGTGCCGCCGTTTATGCTTTGTGCCATTCGCGGCCAGCTGCGTCGTGCAACGGTACACTTATTTTCGGCGTGCCTGACGCTCACGCTCCCCTGATAAGAGACGAAGTCGAATCGGTCCATCGCATTCTGCCGAATTCAGAGTTGTTTCTCGGTGAAGCCGCAAATCACCAGAAATTCTTCGAACGAGCTCAATCCAGCTGCATTATTCATATCGCGACGCATGGAACGTTTCGGCCAGACAACCCCATGTTTTCCGGCGTACGGTTGAGTGACGGCTTTCTCTATCTCTACGAACTCTACAACCTTCAATTAAACGCGGATCTGCTCGCTCTGAGCGGCTGTGCAACTGGCCTGAATGTCGTTGCCGATGGCGACGAACTCGTCGGCCTTATCCGTGGCGCGCTGTATGCCGGGGCTCGTTCTCTGCTGCTCACGTTGTGGGAGGTCAATGACCGAAGCGCTACGATGTTCATGACTTCCTTCTATAAACTCTTTGAGGAATCGAGGGATAAGGCCGCAGCCGTCGCTCAAGCTGCCCGCCAGGTGCGCGAGCAATACCCACATCCCTACCACTGGGCGCCCTTCATGGTTGTAGGTAAAGCACTTAGGGGAGATTGAAGATTTTCGAAATTTCCGAAATTTTTCGGCTGGCTGCTTACCCCTATTCTCAGACAGGAAGATTGTATCGGGACGGAAAATGCGAGTGAAAGCCGGTAAGCACTATTCGGCGGAAGAGTGGATTAATTTTGCCATGCACCAGGTGCAGCAAAACCAATTGGCAGCGATGAAGCAGCACCTCGATGCGGGTTGCAAGAAATGTTCCGCAGAGGCCAATCTCTGGAGCCGCGTCGCCCAGCTCGCGGCTTCCGGCGTTTCCGCGGAGCCGCCATTTTCTGCAGTTCAGCATGTCCGTCTAGCCTTTTCCGTGCGGGCGGAATCGCGCGACGCGAAACGCCACACGCTCATTCCGCGGCTGACCTTCGACAGTTTGTGGCAGCCTGCACTGGCTGGCGTTCGTTCCGTTTCCGATTCTTCGCGGCATGTGATGTATGCCGCCGGGCAAATGAGTATTGATATGCGCCTGGAACCCGAGCCAAAGTCCGAACGCATGAATCTGGCAGGTCAGATATCCATGGCGTCCGTGCAGGAGAACGAGTTTCCGCCGATTGTAGTGGTTGTCTCTGGAAAAACGGTCAGCTTGGCTACGACCACGACCAACAGGTTCGGCGAGTTTCACCTGGCCTTTGTGCCTGAGCAGGGTTTGCAGATCTCGTTCGCAATAGCCGGCAAGCAAGATATCTTGATCCCGCTGGAAAGTTCCGCGATCTGGTGAAGATAAGTTTTCGAGTTTGTTGGCGCTTCACCGCGCCGATGGGCTTGATCGTAAAGCAAGGGGAGACCTGCTTAAATCCAGCAGGCCGCCCAGGGGCGAGGGGAGCAGTAAGGGTAAGGAGGAGAAAGGTTTAAGGGGGCAAACGAAAGTGCTGGTCGGGTCATACTTGGGTACCATTGCCGGTCTTCGGGCCTATTCCCGAAACTAGGCGCGTACACCAGTTTAGACATCGACAGGACCTTTCGTTCAGTTGAGCTTTTTGACGACTGAATCTTAGGGAAGAAGAGGCCCCCAAACGATGAAACGCGCATTACTCGGTGTCACGCTCCTACTGACATTCTTTGCGGCAAAGCCGGCCAATGCTACCGGCACGCAGCAGTTGCTTGTACAGACAACCCTCGGCACACCCGCTATTCGCTTGGTATGTTTGCTCACTGGCTGCCAGGTAAGTCAGTCTCTTACTGGCTCGCCTAATAATTTCTTCCTGCTCTCTTTTCCAGGATCGGCGAATATCACCTCGCTCGAGAGCATCCTGCAAAACATCGGCGGAATCCTGAATGTCACCGTGGTCGGTGGCTCAGAGAATCCCGTAGGCAACCGCTACATTGTTCGCACAACCGGCGGTCTGCTTAACCTGCCGCTGCTTTGCAAATTGGGATTATGCAGCACGATTCAGTCCATCGATGGAGCAGGAAATCAGCTGTTCCTGCTTACTGGCCCAAGCAGCCAGAGTCCAAACCTCATCCTGAGCATTCTGGAAGACCTACCGGGCGTTGTTGATGCCGAACTCGATCAGATCATAAATGTGAGCACCGGCGGCGCGCAGGCGACTACTCCCCCGCCCTCGTTGGTGAACACCACGCCGGTCCAGTATTACGGCTCAACCGCGTGGAGCGGCTATGTAAATCAGCCTGCGACTGAACTCATTAATCTGGCCCAGGCACAGCAAGAATTTAATGTAAGCGGCGCCGGCATTATTGCGGACATTGACACGGGCGTTGACCCAAATCACCCAGTGCTTGTTCCCGTACTTCTCCAGGGTTATGACTTTACGCGCAATCAGCCCGGCGGCTCAGAAATGAATGACCTGCCTGCTGGTACGCCGGCCCCGGAATCGCCTTGTGTGAATTGCACGCCTGGCCAGGTGAACCAGCACTCCATTGCTATGGTCGATCAACACAGCATCGCGATGGTAGACCAGCCTGGGTACCAGGATTTTGGCCACGGCACGATGGTCGCGGGAATTCTTCACCTTGTTGCGCCCACGGCCAAACTCATGCCTTTGAAAGCCTTTGCTCCCGACGGTACAGGAAATCTGTCGAACATTTTGCGCGCCATCTATTACGCTTCGCAGAACAACGTGAACATCGTAAATATGAGCTTCGACATGACGTCGCCCTCGCAAGAACTGGCGACCGCGATCAATGCCGGAGAGAAAAACGGAATCGTGTTTGTGGCGTCCGCCGGCAATGATGGGGAAATGGAGATGGTCTATCCCGCAGGCTTGGCCAATGTGCTGGGCGTCGCCTCAACCAACTATCAGGATCAACGCTCGTCCTTTTCCAACTACGGCGACCAAATCGTATGGGTTGCGGCGCCGGGTGAGGCGGTTGTGACCACCTATCCCTTCGGCACCTACGCCGCAGGAT
>Ga0210383_10000656_pt1 | contig 31512 bp, 27 predicted proteins | sample IncBWC14OmetaG_FD_160072 | JGI IMG/M metagenome (GOLD analysis project Ga0210383, IMG submission 160072) | Forest soil microbial communities from Barre Woods Harvard Forest LTER site, Petersham, Massachusetts, United States - Inc-BW-C-14-O ... | reverse complement strand
GCCGATGCCGCGCTCGACGCCATCGTCCCCGCGCAGTCGAATCAGCCCTACGACATGAAGGATGTCATTCACGCCGTGGTCGACGATGCCTATTTCTTCGAAGTGCAGGAGCGCTTCGCGAAAAACATTGTCGTCGGCTTCGCTCGGCTCGACGGCCGCTCCGTCGGCATCGTGGCCAACCAGCCGGCCGTGCTCGCCGGCACGCTCGACATTAATGCCTCCATCAAGGGCGCGCGTTTCGTGCGCTTCTGTGACTGCTTCAACATTCCGCTGGTCACCTTCGAAGACGTCCCCGGATTCCTCCCCGGCACCGCGCAGGAATACGGCGGCATCATCAAGCACGGCGCGAAACTGCTCTACGCCTTCGCCGAAGCCACGGTGCCCAAGGTGACGGTCATCACGCGCAAAGCCTACGGCGGCGCTTATTGCGTGATGTCGTCCAAACACATCCGCACCGATGTGAACTACGCCTGGCCGACCGCTGAAATCGCCGTGATGGGCCCCGAAGGCGCAGTCGACATCGTCTATAAGCGCGAACTGGAAGCCGCGAAGAATGGCGAGGCCAGCAACGAAACCCGCGAAGCCACTCGCCAGAAAAAAATCGAGGAATTCCGCGACCGCTTCGCCAACCCCTACGTGGCCGCCGACCGCGGTTTCGTCGACGCGGTAATTCAGCCTAGAGAAACGCGGAAAAAGTTGATCCAGGCCCTGACCATGCTGCAAACCAAGCGCGACAAGAACCCGCCGAAGAAGCACGGGAATATACCGCTGTGAAGCTCAATGGATATTGAAAACGAGTTTCTGGGAATAGGATCAATTTTGTCCCTCAACTCCCATATCGAATGGACGGACGCGACGTGGAACCCCGTGCGCGGCTGCACGAAGATCAGTCCTGGCTGCAAGCATTGCTATGCCGAAACGTTTGCGGAACGGTTTCGCGGGGTCAAGGGACATCCCTACGAGCAAGGCTTCGACCTGAAGCTTGTTCCTGCGAAGCTGACCGAGCCTTTAACCTGGCGCTCGCCGAAACTCGTGTTCGTTAATTCCATGAGCGATCTTTTCCAGGACGGGGTTCCCGACGATTACATCGAGGCCGTCTGCCGGGTGATGGTAAAGGCAAAGTGGCACACGTTTCAGGTACTCACCAAGCGATCGGAGAGACTGAAACAGTTGCTGAGTGGACCTCTGCGATTTGCGGCCGAGCAGGAGCACATCTGGTTGGGCGTCAGCGTTGAGGATCGTAAATACGGGCTGCCAAGAATCGTCGACCTGCAGAAGACGCCCGCCAGCGTCCGCTTTCTGTCAATCGAGCCGCTGCTCGAAGACTTAGGTTCCTTCAATCTCTCGAACATCAGCTGGACAATTGTTGGAGGTGAGAGCGGTCCCGGTGCTCGTCCGATGAGAGAAGATTGGGTGCTCTCGGTGCGCGATCAGTGCCGCGACTACCGCGTCCCATTTTTTTTCAAGCAATGGGGCGGCGTGCGAAAGAAGAGAAACGGCAGACTGCTTGACGGGCGCACTTACGATGAATACCCTCAGCGAGTCGTCTCAGAGATTCCTGAGCGGGAGAGTTGCCTGGCATTTGCTCGCGACATTGTGGATTCCTTCCGGAAGACTGCCGCAGGGTCTTCATTGGCAGCGATTAGGGCATAGCAGGCATCGTCGAACGCTATTCCGCAAAATACCGGAGGCATTATGAAGCGGTCGTTTGTGCTGCTCATCGTCTGCGCCGTCACTTCGTTAGCTTGGGCTCAGGATTCCACCGCACAACTCGCCGCCCTCCCCCAGGCTAGAGACTACGTGCAGCGCCGCTCCTCCAGCTACGACCGCAGCGGCGGCAATGCGGACGCCCGCACCATCGCACCGGGAGACACAATCACGCTGCTGGATGAGTCCGGCCCCGGACTGATCACGCATCTCTGGGTCACCATCGCCAGCGACGATCCACATCATCTGAAGGCGCTGATCCTGCGCATGTATTGGGACGGTGAACCCACACCCAGCGTGGAAACTCCCATCGGCGATTTTTTCGGATTGGGACTCGGCGATTATTTTCTTTACCAATCTATCCCGCTCTCCGTTGGCTCCGACAAGGCGCTGAACTGTTTCTTCCCGATGCCGTTTCAAAAACATGCGCGCGTTACAGTCACCAACGAAGGAGCGGCGAAAGTCGACGCGTTCTATTTCAACCTCGACTACCGCGCTTACAGCAAACCGTTGCCCGCCGATCAGCTTTACTTCCACGCGCAGTATCGCCAAGCCGCGCCCGCGCCGGGCTGGACGAATCAATGGCGTTCCAACGACGATCCCATCATCAATAACAAGAAAAACCTGAGCGGAGAAGGCAACTACGTTTGGCTGGAAGCCACAGGCCGCGGGCACTTCGTGGGCGTGACCATGTCTGTCCTGCAGAATCAGGATGGCTGGTGGGGCGAAGGCGACGACATGTTTTTCGTCGACGGCGAGACCACGCCGTCCATCAACGGCACCGGCTCGGAAGATTATTTCTTAGGCGCATGGGATTTCGGCGGCCACTCGTTCGCCTACGGACTATTCGGCGCGCCCGTGGTCGGACCCGAACGCGTCGGCGGCCGCTGGTCGGTCTATCGCTTTCATCTCGATTCGCCGATCCCGTTCACCCAGTCGTTGCGCGCCACCATCGAGCACGGGCACGCCAACCACCGCTCCGACAATTTATTCTCCGTAGCCTACTGGTATCAAACAGAACCGCACGCCAAGTTTCCATCGCTGCCGCCGCTAGAGGAAAGAATTCCCAGACTTCATTTTGTAGGAGGCCCTGGAATCGCAGGAAAGTAAGAGACGGAAGGACGGTTCCGAAAACTGGAAACTGGAGGCTAGAACGTGAGAGCTGAGAGCTCGCAAAAAAATAAGAGTTCCGAGGTGGTGTTGGGTCCATTCGTCTCGGCCAGTAGCTCGCGTTTAGACCCTTGCTTGACCTGCTATCGCTGCTTCCCTTGCGGGGCGCTGCGCGCGATCTTCACTCGGGCTCCGGGCTCACCGCCAACCGGATAAACCTACCCAACGCCTCGGAACTCTATCTTGCCTTCGACTGGGCTTCTCGTTCTTCTCGACCAGCGCTTGGCTATAGACCCTTGCTTGCCCTCCCTCCTCACTTTTCAGCGGGGAGGGTGACTTCGCTTGAGCCCCGGACGCCGCACCAACCGGAAAAACTTAAGAAACTGTCTCAGAACGATTACTGTTCTACTCCTTCTATTTTTTTCGTCAACGAAAAATCATCGCTTGCAACTCACGTGTTTTCAATCGAGTGCAGCCAGTCCACAGGCGGGTGACCGGAATTGGTGCAAAGGCATTTCGCAATTTCGCGCGGACGCCGCGCCGGACGCGGGTTTCCGCGATTCGCGCAAGGATTCCGGATCGCTGCGGCGCGTCGGCGATGGCTTCCGAATTGTGAAAAATCCGGCAGAATCCGCGCAGGGCAAGGGATTCGCCGTGGTGCCGCGCTCCCCTTCGCAGCCAGGGTCAACGCTTTTGCCAGGTTTGGCCGGCGTCGAAAGTAGTCCAGAGTTCCTGTGTGGAAGTTGTGACCTGTCCGTGCTGGGGATCGCTGAACGCGATTCCTGTGATGTCCCCTGTCAGCAGGATCCCGGACGCTGAAGGGATAACGCGAGTCCATTGGTCGCCGCCGTTGGCGGAGTGGTAAAGCGCACCGGCCGAGCCGCCAGCCCATACTTCGAGGCCGGCCGCGGAAATGGAGCGAAATACCGGAATCGAACCGGCGGAAGCTGCTATTGGTTGCGCGCTCGCCGCCTTGCGCTTGCTCAGAACCTTGCTTTCTGACTGGCTCTGGGCCTGGCTTTGCGCCTGAAGTTGGCTCGTGTCTTGGGCCGCCTGCTGGCTCTGTGGAACCACCATCACCATTTGACCTGAGCCCGGGAAACTCGCGTTCACATCCACGCTCGCCCAAGTTCTTCCCTGATCGAACGAACGCAGCAAACCGCCGGTAGCGCTGATGGTCCAACGCAGCGCGAGCGGGATCACGGGTGAAGTCGGTGCCGAGGTGCCCGTTTCAAGCGGAGGCGCCGCGGCGGACACTTCCACCGTCGTGCTCTCCGGGGCTTTTGCCTTGTCGACGGTGACGTCCATGAACGCGCGCCCACCCACACCGGGCGCCCGCCCCTGATCCTCTTTCTGGTCTTTGCCCTGATCCTGAAATGGCTGGTTCGGAGCTTGATCTACTGTGTTCGCAACGAGCTGGGACTGTGTTCCGGCCCCGCCGGCGGGGGAAGGCGCTGCGCCTCCGTAAAGCTTGGCCGACTGCTTTATCGGTCCGATGACCGACGAACCCAACGCCGCGCTGCCCGATGCACGGCCGTGAAAAGGCAGCCCAGGAGCCAGGTTCCGGCTGTTTAAGGCGAGGGAAGCAGAGGGCGCCGCGGCTTCGTTCCTCGGCGGCAAGGACCCTGCCACTCGCTCGTTCGTGGAACCGGCACGAGCACTGTCGCCGCTCGCGGAACCGTTGTTGACCCGATTCGCGCTCACGGGGGCGGAGGTCGGCGAACCAGCGAGTTCAGTGGGCGCACCCGGCGCGGGTTTCGCGAAATCCCCGCCTTGATCCGCTTGCGCGCTCTTTTCTTCCAGGGTGACGGTTTTGGCGTGCCCGGCAGCTATGAAGGTTTGCGCCACACGCCCGCGCTGGTATTGCAGAAATCCGGTAACAGTGAGAACGGCAAACCCGGCGGCGACCACTCCCCAGCGCAGAACCGGAGCCCGCAACCAACCGTCCCGCACCGGAAGTGGCAAACGAGAAGCCTCAACCGTGACCGAGGCAGGCAAAGCCAGCACCAGAACGTCGCGGCAATCATGGCAACGGGCCAGGTGTTCCGCCACCACAGCCCGTTCGGATTCCGGCAGAGCACGCTCGGCGAAAGCCGTGAGTAGGTCCGCGTCCGGATGAGCCGCAGTTGGCCGCGACACCTTCAACCGCTCACGCACGATATTGGGAAGTTCTGGCATTTCTTAGCTTCTAGCTCTTAGCTTGATTCTTAAAGCGTCGGTCTCGCAAAGTCCACCACTTGCATTCATGAACTTGATTCCACGGGCGGGCTTTCTCCCGCTGTGGCTTCCACCTTCTTCTCTGAGAACGGTCGGGCTGGCGATTCTTGCGCCAGGCTGCGGCGAATATCCATTTGCAGGTCGCGCACGTCTACCTGCAGCGCCTCTTCGGCCTGCCGGCGAGTCAAGCCCCGGCGGGACAACCCAGCCAGAATTTGTTTTCTCACAGATTTCGCCAGCTTGTCGAGCTTGCGGCTGATCGTGGATTCGTGCACGCCCAGCATGCGGGCGATCTCGGCGAGAGTGCGTCCGTCGAGAAAGTAGGCGCTCAAGATCATGCGATCTTCACCGCAAAGATCGGCCAGGGCTTCGTCGGTGGCCGATTCGAGGCGCGGGTCCGCGGAAACCGCGGGCTCAGGATCAGGAGCCTGGAACTGAACGCCTTCCTCCGATTCTTCATCGAGACTCACCAGCCGCCGCGTGCGGCGGTAACGGTTCACGTATTCCTGCGCGAGAACCGTGCGCAGCCAGCCTTCAAGCGATCCGCGTCCGGTGTAGGAAGCCAGCTTGGACACGCGCACGCCGTCCCGCAGGCTGGTGCCGTAAAGGTCGGCATAGAGCGCGTCGGCCAGTTCGCGGGCGGCGGAATCTTCGCGCGCCACGCGCAGCGCGGAGAGATAAAGCTTCTCACGGTAGCGGGTGAGAAAAATGTCCCACGCCGGATTGCTCCCCGCAGCACAGGCGCGGGCCAGGGCCAGCTCGTCCACACGCAGCGTAAAGAAGAATGCGCGTAGCTCGGTTTCCGAAGTGGCGGGCGTTGCGTACTTTCCGCCGACCTCGCAGAGAATTGCAACCAAGGCTTCTCGGGCGAGCCCAACTTTTTCGCAGCCGCTCTTTGCGTGAAGCTCCGCATGAAGCTCCGCCACAAGCCCGCTGACCATCGACTCAACTGCGGCTGATTGTTTAGTGGCGCTCATGCGGCAGACAGCAGGTGCCCGGCACGGTAACCCTCACGGTAACCGCTCGTCCCATGATGCTACCAAGTTCTTAGACGCTCGACTCGCGAATTTTGGTCGCAAGCTCCGTTTTTATTTCGTTCTGTCACTGTGTGAGTTGCGGTGGTGGGTTGGGCAGCGCGTCCCGCAAGCGACGGCGAAGCTTTCTGGGGAGCTTAGAGACGGCAACTTGGGGGACGCGCTAGCCCGCGAAGGGGGGATGCATGAAGAGGAATATCAAGGCGAATCAGAGCGCACGTTCGTTGGCAGCGATGGTGTTCGCGATCGTGGCTGGAGCAGGTATCACTGGCCTGGTCGTGGCCGGTCTGTTAGCAACCGGTCCGCTGCCGGCGCAAGCCGGGGAAACGGGCGACACAGCTGGTTACAAAGTGCTGGACCCGATCCGCCATGGAAATCTCACCGTGTTTCCGGTGCTCGCGTCGAAGAGTTATCCAACGGGCGAATTTCTGACGCTCGATGAAGGCTTGCGATCCGGAGAAGTAGAGGTGACGGAATATGGAAGCCTGCGCGGCCTGATCCGGCGGCATCCCGTGCAACCGGCCGTGCACAGCAACGCCGAGGTAAACCGGCTGGTGCTGGTCAACAATTCCAAACGGCCGCTGCTGCTGCTGGCTGGCGAGATCGTCTCGGGCGGCAAGCAGGATCGCGTGATCGGCAAGGACCGCATCGTTCCCGCGGAAAGCGATCCCGTGGACCTATCCGTGTTTTGCGTCGAGCCGGGCCGTTGGGTCGCCACCAGCGAGCACTTCGGCGCCTCCGAGGCCATGTACGGCTCTGCGATTGGCGGAGCAAAACCCAATGCTCCCGCTCCTATGGCAATGATGGCGCAGCCCTCAGTCCGCGCCAAAGCCATGGGTGACAAGGATCAGAACGAAGTTTGGGCAGAGGTGAAGAAGCAGCGGGAAGCAGTGACCGTCGAAATGTCGGCTGCGGCGCCCGCCGTAGCCGCCGACATGGGAAAAACCAGTTCCTACGCCAGGGTGATGGAAAACGACGAAGTGAAAAAGCGGGTCGACGCCGTGGCCAAGCCGATCGAACAAAACTACCAAAGCCTGATCAAGCAACTGCGCGATCGCAACGCGGTAGGCGTGGTGGTAGCGGTGAACGGCCGCATCATCTGGGCCGACGTTTTTGCCAGCACTGAGCTGCTCGAAAAATACTGGCCCAAGCTAGTGCGCTCCTACGCCTCCGAAGCGGTGGTCACGCGCGCGAAAGACGCCGAAGCCGGAGTAAAGCAGGCACAAGCCTTCCTGGAAGATATGGAGGGTCGCCGCGAGACCATCGAGAGCGAACCCGGCCTCTATCGTCACACGGAAGCGCACGGCGACGGATTCATGGCTTTCGCGCTCACTTCGCTGCTGCCAAAGACGGGATTCGATCTGCATGTAGCAAAGATGGCGGACTAGAAGTTGCCGGGAGTATGCAAAGCGGCTCTTGAGATATCAGCGTGATTTCGGGAGCCGCGTCTCCGTTTCCCTGGCCTAAGACCGCTTCGCACCGATCTCAGCGAGGGAGGGAAAGGATCGCGGTGCGCACACCGTGCGTTCGGGCGGCATGGAGCCCGTGCTCAACGCGTTGGCGAGCATTTCGAGAGCCAGCCCTGCCATGGGCGGGATCACGACAGTCCCCCGCAGGTGGCCAGCGCGTACCCACTCCTGGCCAGTTTTGGTGACGCCGTCGCACCCGGTGAACGGAGTGTTTAACCATTGGTCGCGGTCGGCCTCAGTGAGATCAACGAAAGCTTTTCTTGCGCCCATCGCCATGGCGTCATTCTGGCAGACAACCGCACGAATGTGCAGTTGACGCGATGTGCTCAGCGACAGCCACGACTTCACCGAATGCTGTGCGCTGGTCTCCGACCAATCCCCTTTGAGCATTTTCAACTCAACTCCACGGGGTTTGGTGGAAAGCATCCCCTTGGTGCGGAGAGTTGCGGCGCTGCTGCTCGAAGGTCCTTCGACATAAAGAACGTTGCCTTCGGTGGTAATAGCTGCCAGCTGTTTCCCCTGAATCTTTCCCACTTCCTCCTGATCGGGGCTCACCGCAAACACCGGCACTTTGGCGGTCCGGCGAAGTTCGGCGATGTAGTCAGCTTCGCGATTCAAAATGCCCCAGCCAATGCCCGCCGCCACCGCCGCTCTTGCGACCTGAGGCATGGGAGTTCCAACCGGTTCCACCAGAATCGCACTGGTATGCTGGCTCCGGTCCTGAATGATCTTCACTAGTTGTTGCGATTGATTGACCGCGTCGCCGTCGGCGTAAATGATGTTGATCTTTATTCCGAGACGGCCTGCCACGTCGGTCGCAGACTGTGCCTGCTCGGCCTGGTAATCATTCTGTCTCGTGGTCAGCGCAATGACTACGTTCGGGTTTTCCATGGATTGGTCAGTTGACTTTCGACGATGTGTACGAAGACGTGTACCAAAGACGCCAAGTGCCAGAATCCTTGGGAAGATGTTGCCCGGTGATGCAGCTCAACGCCTGAAAAGCCCAGGTTCGCGTTTGCGCGTCCAGCGCCGGATCGTCGGTATAGCTCAGCAACTGCGGTACAGCTAACAGTCGCTGTTCCCGCGTCATCATGCCGGATTCCGCCAGACTCGAAGCGGCGCCTTCGCGCACACTGGGCGAGGGATCGTCATGCATGGTCCGCAAAAGTGGAGCAATCGTTTCCCACGAGCCCACCAGCGCCAGAGCTGCAACCGCCCAGCGCCGGGAGTCCTGGTCAGAATCTTTCAGATGAGCGCTCAGCGCTTGCACGGCCACGGGAGTTCCAACTCCACGATTGGCCAGCAGGCCGAGCGACCACAGCGCCCAAATCTTTTTCGCGTGGTCCTTAGACCTGGCCGTGCGCAACAGATAGTTGAGACTGTCAGTATTCTTGGCCAGCCCGTAAGCGGCCAGTTCCACTTCCACACCGGAACGCCGAACCCGCAGGTCACGGGAAGTAAGCGCTGCCGTGGTCAGGGTGGCGATCTCTGAGTTCCATTTGATCTTGCCCTGCCAGCGGCCCAGGCGCGACGAGATTTGTTCGACGGCGCCCTCGGATTCGCCCACGGCTCTTTCCAACAGGACCTCGGCCTGATTTTGCGGGTCCAGACGATCCAGCTGCGCCAGATCGTTCTGCGCAATATCGCGCGGTGTGAAATCACTTGCGGATTCGGTGGCGACGCTTCCGTTCACGGAAAACAGGACAGTGATATGCTTCCAGGCGGCGCGTGCAGTGCCAACGCCTCCCACCAGAACCGCCAGCAGTACTCCCGCGGCGACGGCCGCGGCTGGTCCGACGGTGCGTGCCAGCGGCCGATCTTGCGTAGGTGTACGGCTGGGTTCGCTCCGTTCAACATCGGAGCTGGAGCCGAGCGCGCCAAAAGCGGCCTGCGGTGGAAGCGCCTTAGTCTCAGTTGTCGACAACAGCCGACGAGAAGTCGGTTGGCAAACGTTCATATACTTGTACACAAAGTCTAGGAGTCTTGCGGAACACGGTAAAGTTACTTCCGTTCGGCCACTACCGGTTTTCGGTTGGGCCTCGAATAAAGCAGTCCGGCATCCGGACGGGGCAACAATGAGGTTTCAATCCCAGAGAAATCGAGGAGTAATCATGAAACGCGGAATCATAAAGAGAGGAATCATGAATACGAATTCCAGGCTGTGGATTGCGGTAGCGATCGTATTGCTGGCGGCCGCTGCCCTGGGCGCAGCCGCGCCGGGATACCACGTAGTGACCACCTACAAATTGGGCGGGGACGGCGGCTGGGACTATCTCACTGTGGATGCCAGCGCGCGCCGCCTTTATATCTCGCGCGGGACTCACGTGATGGTGGTGGACGCGGACACCGGCAAGAGTGTGGGCGACATTGCCGACACGCCGGGAGTGCACGGCATCGCGCTGGCCCCTGAACTGGGCCGCGGCTTCGTCAGCAACGGGCGCGAAGGCACGGTGAGCATCTTCGACATCAAGACACTGGTGACCAGCAGTAAAGTGAAAGTGGGCATGAATCCGGATGCGATTCTTTACGATCCCGCGACCAAACGGGTGTTCACTTTCAACGGGCGCAGCCAGGATTCCACCGCGATCGATGCCGCCAGCGGAAAAGTGCTGGGCACCATCAAACTCGACGGCAAGCCGGAATTCGCAGCCAGCGACGCTAAGGGCAAAATTTTCGTCAACATTGAAGACAAGAGCGAACTGACGGCGATCGATCCCAATAAGCTCGAGGTAACAGCCACTTGGCCGCTGGCGCCTTGCGAGGAGCCCAGCGGACTCTCCATCGACCGCAAGAATCGCCGCCTGTTTGTGGGTTGCGGCAACAAGATGATGGCGGTGGTAGATGCCGATAGCGGCAAGGTTCTGGCGACACCCCCGATTGGAGACGGCGTGGATGCGACCACATTCGACGACGGAACCGGGCTGGCGTTTGCCTCCTGCGGTGAAGGTGTGCTGACCGTGGTCAAAGAAGAGTCGCCGGACAAATTCAGCGTGGCCGAGAATATCCCCACGCAGGCGGGCGCGCGCACGCTGGCGCTCGATGCCAAAACGCACAACATTTTCGTGGTGACGGCGCAGTTCGGGCCGCCGCCGGCGGCAACCCCGGATAATCCGCATCCGCGGCGGTCGATTGCTCCCGACAGCTTCGTGGTTCTGGTGCTGGGGAAGTAAGCCTAGCGGCCAGAATCTGAGGACCAGGTTTGATCTGGGCGCCCCATTTCTCGCGTCCCTTGCGGGAAATGGGGACCTCACACCGAACACCATCGCAGATTTTGCTAGCGCCTGAGTTTCAAATTGATGCAACTCCTTGGGGGTTCCTTCGTGTGACTTCGTGTCCTTTGTGGTTTATGATCTGACACTTCTCTGGCGGGATTGGAGCTTTCAGCGTCCAGATCTTTGGACGCTTCGCTTTTTTTGGTAGAAAAATTTGAGCGGCAAATTTTGAGCGTGCAAGGGGCAACGGGCAGATGACGACTCCGGACGACAAGTTTTACCACGCGCAGGTTACCAGGCGCGTCGATTTTGCGCCTGACTTGTGGATGTTCCGCATCCGTGTGGGTACCGACTTCAAGTTTGTTCCCGGGCAATACGCCACGCTGGGGGTGGAGAGCGGCGGAAAGCGCGTGGAACGTCCGTATTCGATCGCCTCGGCTCCGTTCGAAGAGGAAGTGGAATTTTTCTTCGAGCTGGTGCCCGAAGGCGCGCTCACTCCCTTGCTGCACAAGCTCCAGCCCGGCGATCCGCTGCTGATGCGTAAATCGCCCAAGGGCCGCTTCTCGCTCGAGACCCAAGGAGGCAAGACCAATCACTTGCTGGTTTCAACCGTGACGGGCGTGGCTCCGTTCGTCAGCTACGTGCGCACGCTGCACAAAGAGTGGAAAGATGGTCGATTCAACGGTGAGCACAAACTTTATCTCCTGAACGGCGCCAGCCGGCCCTGGGAGTTCGGATATCTCGACGAACTGCGCGCAGCCGCGCGGGAAATTCCCTGGTTCACCTACGTGCCCACCGTAAGCCGCCCCTGGGATCACGAAGACTGGCCAGGCGAGATCGGCCGCGCCGACGATGTCCTCCGCAAATACGCCGACCAGTGGGGCCTCGATGCCGGCAACACGGTTGCCTACCTTTGCGGCCACCCCGAGATGATCGAGCACAGCAAGTCGATCCTCAAGCGGCGCGGGTTCACTGATCGCGCCGCCGTCAAGGAAGAAATCTATTGGGTGCCGGCGAAGTAGTGCCTGGAACCAGTCGCGAGTGTCGAGCGAACTCTCGACGTTAGCTGCCGGCTTTGGAACTACGGCGTTCGAGTAACAGCACATCCCTCCAGGCGTCGCCTAACTTGCCAATTCGGCGGCGAAAGCCGACTTCGTGAAAGCCACAGGATTTGTGGAGCGCGATGCTGGCAACGTTCTCGGGAAAGATGCCGGCTTGCAGAGTCCAGATTCCCTTGCGTTCGGATTCCTGAACCAACGCCTGCAGCAGCGTCTTGCCCACGCCCCGCTCTCGCGCTGTGGCCGCCACGTAGACAGAGACCTCGGCCACTCCGGCGTAGACAGTGCGGGTTGAGACTGGGCTGAGAGCAGCGAAGCCGAGCACCAGAGCTTTGTTGAGGGGAGTCAGAAGTCCCTCGGCGTCCTCGTCAAACGCTTCCAGCCCGACCAGCCGGCAATCCTTGCGGTGGGCGTTGTCCCACTTTTCCCATTCTGGAGGTTCAGTCTCAAACGTGGCGTTTCCGGTTGCGATGCCCTCACGATAGATTTCGCGCACCGCGGGCCACATGTCCGGGGGCATCGGCAGGATGCGGCAATCCATAGGCGCTCGGTCCGGATCTAACTTTCCGCGGGCGCGAAGAAAACCAGCAGCGCGAGTTCCTCGACGATGTCGTAGAAACGATGCTCCACTTCCGCGGCCACGTAAATCACGCTGCCCGCGGAAACTGCGCGGTCTTCCCCACCTGCCTTGAAACGGCCGCGTCCGCGGACCACGTAATACATTTCGTCTTCATGATGCGGCCGCTGCGGATCGCTGCCTCCGGCCGCTAATACGTACAAACCGGCGCTCATCGCCGGCACGCGGAGAAATTCGCGATAGAGCTTGCCGCCTCTCTGCTGGTCGATTTCGGCAGCTTGATAGAACATGGCAGCGGCTTCGGTCACGGTTCACGTCCGTTCACATGGTGGCCGTTCAGATCACGTCCGTGCACATCACGTCCGTGCACATCATGTCCGTTCACATCAATAGTCCGCCAAACAGAAGGTCGGTGAACTGCGGCACAAGATTCTGCACCTGCAGTTCGCCCTCCGGTTTGTACCATTGATAGATCCAATTGATCATGCCCAACAAGGCAAAGGCCGCAGCTCGCGGGCTCACCCTCGCCGAGGAGCGGCGCGACCCCTGTATTTCGGCGATCAGGTTCTCGAGGAAATGGATGTACTCTTTCTTGCGGCCGTTGATGCGCTTGCGCAGCGCCGGCGGCAGCGGATGGTTTTCGTGCAGCATCACGGTAATTTCGCGGTCGCGCGGGCTGAGCACCACTTCGATGTGAAGGCGAATGAGTGTGCGCAGCCGCTCTTCTGGGTTCGCAATACCGCGCACCGGGCCGAGCACGCGCTCCTCGGTAATATCCATGGCGTGGTTCATGATCTCGAACAGGATTTCGTCTTTGCTCTGAAAGTGGTGGTAGAGGCCGCCTTTGCTCAGCTTGAGCGCGGCAGCAACGTCGTTCATCGACGTAGCGTCATAGCCGCGCTGCTGAAACAAGCGCGCAGCCGTGCGCAGAATTTCCTGCCGGGAATCGATCAGAGCCTCGCGAGCCATCGCGGACATGGTAATCAGTTGCGGGAAAGATTGCCAATGTTCGTGCCGCAATGTTCGAGCCGTCATGTTCGCTGGGAAACGTTCAAGCCAGTGATGGCCTGCGAAGGAACGCCGTCGCCCCGCTCACTCCCCGAACTGCTGCATCTCGCCGAAGCGCTTCCATCCGGCCTCGTCGACCGGGCCCGTAGAATCGCTGCCCATGCGGAGACGGTGACCGTCCGGATCCTGCACATTCATTTCGCGAGTTCCCCAGGGCATATTCGTCGGTGGCAGGCGAACGATCGCTCCGCTCTTCGTGTACTCCTCATGAAGCGCGTCCACGTCTTCCATGAAAATGGACATCCACACGCCAGGCTGCCCTTGCCCACCTTCGCAGAGGAAAATTTCGACCTTGCCTCGCGCGACGCAGCCGAAGGATGGCGGAGTGCCCCAGTCCCATTTCTTGGCGAAACCGAGCTTGTTGACGTAATAGTCCATCGACACGGCAAAATTCTTAACATTGAGAATCGGAATCACGCCCTCAAACTCATTCATATCAATCACTCCAACCTGGATGCCGAGGCTCAAACCGCGGTAAAAAGCTTATCAAAAGCCGCAAAATCCCACTAACCAGACTTCCCTCTTGACACAGTTTCGGCAGGACGGTAGCATCTAGAAATACCGACCGACCGGTCGGTTTGCAGCGGGATTCACGGTTACATGAGTTGCAGCGACCCGCGTTGCAACGAAACGAGAGGAGCACGCTGGTGGTTAATATTTTTTATGAACGCGACGCCAACCCCAATGCCCTGAAGGGCAAAACCATCGCCATCCTTGGCTACGGCAGCCAGGGACACGCGCAGGCGCAGAATCTGCGCGACAGCGGCCTCAAAGTCATCGTGGGTCTTGACCCCGGCCGGCAGAGCGCGGCGCAGGCGCGGGCCGATGGCATGGTGGTGGTGGCGCCCGAGGAAGCCTGCAAGCGCGCCGACTGGATCCATGTGCTCACGCCCGACGAAACGCAGGGCGAACTTTACGAAAAACACATCAAGCAGTATCTGCATCCCGGCAAAGTGTTCGGCGTCTCGCACGGCTTCAGCATTCATTTCAAGACCATCGTCCCACCGAACGATGTGGACGTGGTGATGATCGCGCCCAAAAGTCCCGGGCACCTGGTGCGGCGGATCTACAGCGAAGGCCGCGGCGTGCCGTCGCTGATCGCGATTCAGCAGGATGCCAGCGGAAAGGCACACGAACTCGCTCTCGCCTACGCGCACGGAATTGGCTCGACCCGTGCGGGCGTGCTGCAGACCACTTTCAAAGAAGAAACCGAGAGCGATCTTTTCGGCGAGCAAGCGGTGTTGTGCGGCGGTTTGACGTCGCTGATCAAAAAGGGTTTCGAGACTCTGGTCGAAGCCGGCTATGCGCCCGAGATCGCTTATTTCGAGTGCCTGCACGAAGTCAAGCTGATCGTGGACCTGATTTACGAAGGCGGCCTTGACCGCATGCGCTATTCGATTTCGAACACGGCGGAGTATGGCGACCTGACGCGCGGCGAAAGAGTGGTCGGCGACGAGACGCGGGCGGCGATGAAGAAAATCCTGGCCGACATCCAGAGCGGCGAGTTCGCGCGGGAATGGATTGCAGAGAACAAGAGTGGCGGGAAAAATTTCGCGGCTTTGCGCGCGAAGGAGAAGCAGCATCCCATCGAGATCGTGGGCGCGCAGTTGCGCGGCATGATGAGTTGGCTGCCTAAGGATGGCAAGAAGCCGGCGGACGCGCCCAAACCGCCAGAGAAAGAAAAGCAGGTCGTGAATGCTTAAGGGAGCGGACATCGTTCTGCAGTGCTTGCGTGCCGAGGGAGTCGACCTGGTGTTCGGCTACCCCGGCGGCGCGATCATGCCGTTGTATGACGCGCTCGAAGGCAGCGGCGTGCGGCACATCCTGACGCGGCATGAGCAGGGCGCCGTGTTTGCGGCGGAGGGATTCGCACGGGTTACGGGCAAAGTTGGCGTGGCGATTGCGACCAGCGGTCCGGGAGCGACAAATCTGATCACCGGCATTGCCGACGCGAAGATGGATTCCGTTCCTCTGGTGTGTATCACCGGCCAGGTGCGCAGCGCGCTGATTGGCACGGATGCGTTTCAGGAGACGGACGTGTTCGGGGTGACGCTTTCGCTGACCAAGTGGAGCCGGCTGGTAAAGACGCTCGACGAAATCCCCGATGTGATTGCCGAGGGATTCTACTGGGCGCGCAGCGGTCGACCGGGGCCGGTCGTGATCGATATTCCCACCGACATGCTGAAGGCGAAGAAAGAGTTTTCCGGGCCGGTGAAGTTCACACCCAAAGTTCGCGCAGCTGACACCAAGGCACAAGGCGGCTTTAGTGACGCGATTTTGGCTATGCTGCAGAAAGCAGCCCGTCCGGTGGCGCTGGTGGGCGCGGGCGCAAAACTTTCAGGCGCGATTCCGGAACTGCGGCGGCTGCTCGACGACCTGAATATTCCATCATTCGCGACCGTGCATGGTCTGGGAGCGGTTCCGCCGCAATCTGCATATTACCTGGGCATGGTGGGCATGCATGGAACGCGCGCAGCCAACATGGCGCTGCACGAAACCGATCTTCTGCTGGTGTTCGGCGCGCGCTTGGACGACCGCGTCACGGGCGATCCTACGCGCTTTGCGCCGCAAGCCAGGATCATTCATTTTGAAATCGATCCGGCGCAGCTCGACCGCGTGCGCGCTTGTGATCAGGCCGTGATCGGAGACTTGGCAGATACCATTCCTGCGTTTCATGCGGACTTGCGGCGCCAGGCTTCTTCCCTTCCCGACTTCAGCGCGTGGCGCGATGTTGCATGTGGTGTGGAACGAGCTGAGCTTGATCCGCGGGGACTGGCGCAGCCGACCATTCGTTTTCTCGACGAACTTTTCAGCCGCTTGCCCAACGACAGCGTGGTGATTGCCGACGTGGGGCAGCACCAGATGTGGGCGGCGCAGCGCTACCGGTCGTCGTCTCCGCGGGGTTTCATTACTTCCGGCGGGCTCGGAGCGATGGGCTTCGCTCTGCCGGCCGCGGTGGGCGTGCAACTCGCCAAGCCTGAAACCTGCGTGCTCTGCGTTTCTGGCGACGGCGGATTTCAGATGAACATCCAGGAACTCGCCACCGTTCACCGCCTGGGCCTGCCGATTAAGATGGTGATCATCGACAACAAATATCTGGGCATGGTGCGGCAGTGGCAGCAGCTTTTCTACCAACGCAACTACGCGGAGACTGACCTCAGCGACAATCCCGATTTTGTGGAGATCGCAAAGGCTTACAGGATCCAGGCCGAGCGCCTGAATGAAGCGGCGATGCGCGAGTTTCCGGTGTCGAGCGAAACGGGAGATTTGATCGACAACTTCCTGCGCTCGCCGGAGCCGGAGTTGCTGGTGTTCGATTGCCATCCTGAAGCGAATGTGTTCCCGATGGTACCGGCGGGCGCGTCGCTTTCGGAAATGATGCTGGAAGAAGACTGAGTTTGAAGTCAGAAGTTAGAGGGCAAAAGTAAGAATTGCAGATTTAAGATTTTTCGATTGCAGATCATTGCAGATTAAAACTTTCCGGGCATCGGTCAAGTCTGCAATTCTTCAATCTAGAAATGATTTCGGCAGTGGGGAGCCAGAAAACATGCAAGTTTTTCATGTTCGCTACCGCAACACACAAGGAACGCTGATGCGCATTCTCAATGCGGCTTCGCGCCGCGCGCTCGATCTGCCTTCGGTATTAGCAGAGCCGGTCGAGCAGGACCACCGGGTTACGCTGGTTCTCGAGGTCAACCTCAAGCAGATCGGCCAGCTCAGCCGCGACTGGTATGCGATTGCTGACGTGCTCGAAGTCCACTCCACCGCGGGATTGCACGAACCCGGCGATTCGCGGCCGGGATGGGCGGGTCCTCACCCACCGGCTTCGGAGAACAGCGGGAAGTCGGCGCGCGCGGCGTTGGCGTAACCTTCACAGATGTTTTCCCGGCAGGATTTTAGGCGTGGGTAGAAGTATCTGGCCGTTGATGACACTCGCCGGCCGGACACAAGCGAAACCTCAGAGGCTAAAGCCGGAATTCCAAGGGCGCTTGGACGGCACGACTGAATTCGTGCTCTTCCCGAACTCGCTTACGTGAGAGCTTGAATGTCTGCCCGGTCTTTCCTGTAGCAATCGCGTGTAGTAATCTCAATCGTTGCACGAACCGCAAGCGTTTCACGTCGCAGACATCATGGATCTTAAACACCGTAGCCGCGGAATCACCGATGGGCGCGACCGAGCCGGGGCCCGCGCCATGTTCAAGGCCATCGGATTCACCGACGCCGACCTCAGCCGGCCGCTGATCGGCGTGGCCAACACCTGGATCGAAACCATGCCGTGCAATTTTCATCTGCGCCGGCTCGCGGCCAAGGTGAAGGAGGGCATCCGCGAGGCCGGCGGCACTCCCATGGAGTTCAATACCATCGCGATTTCCGATGGCGAGACCATGGGAACCGAAGGCATGCGTGCGTCACTGGTGAGCCGCGAACTGATTGCCGATTCGATCGAACTGGTGTGTCGTGGTCAGATGTTCGACGCGCTGGTGTGCGTGGTGGGCTGCGACAAAACCATTCCGGCGGCGGCGATGGCTCTGGCTCGCATGGATCTGCCGGGAATGGTTCTCTATGGCGGGACCATCGCGCCGGGCAGCTATCGCGGGAAAGACGTGACCATTCAGGACGTGTTCGAAGCCGTGGGAGCGAATGCCGCGGGCAAAATCACCGACAAGGAACTGCACGACCTGGAAGATGTGGCTTGCCCCGGAGCGGGCGCGTGCGGCGGGCAATACACGGCGAACACGATGTCGACGGTGATGGAGATGATCGGACTGTCGCCCATGGGCTTCAACAGCGTTCCCGCAATGGATCCGCAGAAAGACCAGGTTGCGTTTGCTTGCGGCAAGGTGGTGCTGAACCTGCTGAAAAATGGAATCAACCCGCGCAGCATTCTGACCAGAGACGCGTTTGAAAATGCGATTGCGGCCGTCGCTTCCACGGGCGGATCGACCAATGCGGTGCTTCATCTGCTGGCGATCGCGCGTGAAGCCGAAGTGGAGTTGGAAATTGACGATTTTCAAACCGTGAGCGAGCGCACTCCGCTGCTGGCGGACCTGAAACCCTCCGGGCGTTTTGTGGCGACGGACATGCATCGCGCCGGTGGAATACGGCTGCTGGCGCGGCGTTTGATGCGCGGCGAATATCTGCATCCCAAGGCCCTGACAGTTACCGGTCTCTCCATTGCAGCCGAGAGCGACAGCGCGGTCGAAACGCCGGGGCAGGAAGTGATCGCTTCTCTGGAGAAGCCGCTGAAAAAAACTGGCGGCTTGGTCATCCTCAAAGGCAATTTGGCGCCAGAAGGATGCGTCGCGAAAATCAGCGGACACGAACGGCTGGAGCAGCGTGGGCCGGCGCGCGTGTTCGAGTCGGAAGAAGACGCGATGACCGCCGTCACCAGCAAGAAAATTAAAGCTGGAGACGTGGTCGTCATTCGCAATGAGGGCCCCAAGGGCGGGCCTGGGATGCGTGAGATGCTTAGCGTAACGGGCGCGATTGTGGGCGAGGGATTGGGCGAGTCGGTAGCGCTGCTGACTGACGGGCGATTCAGCGGCGCCACTCACGGCTTGATGGCCGGCCATGTTTCTCCGGAAGCCGCGCTGGGAGGCCCGATCGCGGCCGTGCGCGATGGCGATATGGTGCGCTTCGACGTCAACCGGCGTCTGTTGGAAGTGGAAATCAGCGACGAGGTGCTGCGGCAACGCATGAAAGAATGGAAGCCGCCGCAGCCCCGCTATCCCAAGGGGGTTTTTGCGAAGTATGCCGCGCTGGTTGCGTCGGCGTCGCAGGGAGCGATCACCAGGCCGGGAACGTAGAAAATTCTCTCGCGCGTGCGCCTCAACCTAAATCAGACCCCTAAATCAGCCCCATGAATCAGCGCCTACACGCCCTTCAGCTCAACGAAGATCCGCATCGCAGGTTCAACGCCCTTACCAACGAGTGGGTGCTGGTGTCGCCGCATCGTGCCACGCGTCCCTGGCAGGGTGAGGTCGGGCTCCGTCAAACGACGAGCGCTCCCGAATACGATCCGGAATGCTATTTGTGTCCGGGGAATACGCGCGCGGGCGGTGCGCGCAATCCCGTCTATTCTTCTACTTTTGTTTTTGACAACGACTTCGCGGCCTTGAAGCCTGACGTTGGCCCCGGGCGTGTCGACGTCGAGGGCAAGGGGCTGATCGTCGCTGAGGCGGAACCGGGAGCCTGCCGGGTCGTGTGCTTTTCCCCACGTCATGATCTAACACTTGGGGCGATGCGGGTCGACGACATCGAACTCGTGATCAAGGCCTGGGTTGCCGAGTTTCGGCTGCTGGGTGCTCGTGAAAACATCCGCCACGTGCAGATTTTCGAAAACCGGGGCGCGATGATGGGCGCCAGTAATCCGCATCCGCATTGCCAGATTTGGGCAACGGCTTCGATTCCGGAAGTTCCTGGAAAAGAGTGGGCCTCGCAAGAAGCCTACCTGAAGCTTCGCAGCCGCTGCCTGCTATGCGACTACCTTGAGTTGGAAAAGCGTCAGAGAATTCGGCTGGTTTGCCAGAACGAAGATTTCGCCGCGCTGGTGCCTTTCTGGGCGGTGTGGCCCTTTGAGACTCTAGTCTGCAGCCGCCGGCACTTCGGCAGCATGCTGGAACTCAGTGCCGGGGAAATTTCATCTCTGGCGGATATGCTGCACCGGATTGTGGCTACTTACGACAAGGTGTTCGACGTTCCCTTCCCGTACTCCATGGGATTTCATCAGTCGCCGACCGACGATCTCGCGCATCCGGAATGGCACTTCCACGCTCACTTTTATCCGCCGTTGCTCCGTTCGGCGGCGGTCCGCAAATTTATGGTGGGGTTTGAGATGCTGGGCACGCCGCAGCGCGACATTACTCCAGAGATCGCAGCCGAGCGGCTGCAATCGCTGGTCCTGAGGTAGCCCGACCGGCTCGAGACCGGCGCCAGGAGCGGCTGCCCGTCTTTCTCGTTTCAGGCAGCTTCGTCGTCCTGAAAGCCCCAATGTTTCAAAAGGTCGGTCGGGACATATTTCTCATCTTTATTCTGCCGAACCCACTCTTTGAGCGCCAGTGAGTTTTTATATTGGTCTGGGCCAAGGCCCAAGATTGCTACGATATGATCGAACGAAGTCGCTTCACCCATGGAGCCTCCTGTTCCTGACGTTCTACAGCAATATGAGTGAGTAATTGTACTCATCAACTATCAACAGCGTGTAAAAATCTTAGGCCGAATCGAAGACAAAGCGAAAGCGGCTGTGGAAAAGCTTTCCCAACCCCATCCCGCTCGCGTTGGTATAATAGACCCATCATGATCAGCAGCAATATTAGTTCTCCCCCCGCAGAAATGTCCGTTTCGACTATCTCGGTTTCCCAAATCTGCGCAGATGTTAAGAATCTTGGTTACGCAGCTTCTGGCCGTATCCGGCTCTATGGTGAGGACTTTGAAGTGATTTCCGATCCTTTTCCAGAGGCCGATGGGATTGCAGTCCGCGTGAAAACCAAGAAAGATTCAAGGATTCGTGTGCTGCAGCTGCCGTCCACGGTTCTGCAGAGCGTGAGAGGCCGACGCGTCAAGAGCGCCGCCTGAGTTGGTTGCGGCGCTAACTGTGCTACGTAGGGTAGAGGGATTTCCTGCCTGCAGAACCTGGGGCTGCGCGTAAGAGTGCCCGATCCACAGAGGCAGCCCGGCCGCCCGGGAAACCTATCGGAAACCAGTGTGTAAATGTTAGCCGACCAGCCCCTATCGCAGGCGGTCGCCACCAACCAGCTCAACGGCCATCCACAGGCTTGAGGCGCGCACCGCAAACCAGACGGAAAAGCACGCCCTGGAGTTGCAAGGTGGGCTTCAGGATTCCGATGACCTGCCGGTCGGCATAGTTGACAGTATCGGCAAGGAACAGCAACCCGCAGACAATCCATCGATCATTGCTGTTTCGCCTGCCGCCAGGTCCGGAAACCTGGGATTCTTTCGTCGCAGTGTGTTCGTCTATTTGACAGCGGGGCGCATCGGATGCTTTCCTTCTGTGATCGCTACTTCTTGTGGTATCTCGTCACATGCCCTTTATCGACGACGATTTCCTGTTGCAGAACAAGACCGCTCGATACCTGTATCACAAATACGCCGAAGACCAGCCCATCGTCGACTATCACTGCCATATTCCCGCCGATATCGTTGCGGAGAACCGGCAATTTAGCAATTTATTTGAACTCTGGCTGGCTGGCGACCATTACAAATGGCGGGCCATGCGTGCCAACGCCGTCGCCGAGCGTTCCATCACCGGCGACGCCAGCCCGTACGAAAAATTCCAGGCTTGGTCAGCTACGGTTCCGCGCTGCCTCCGCAATCCGCTCTATCACTGGACTCATCTCGAACTCAAACGATATTTCGGAATCGACGCGCTGCTCAACGAGGGCACGGCGGCGGCGATCTGGAAGCGCGCCGACCAGATGTTGTCAAAGGCTGCGTTGACCCCGCAAGGCATCCTGAAGAAGTTTAAAGTGCTGGCGTTGTGCACCAGCGACGATCCCGCCGACGATTTGAGTGCGCATGCGAAACTCGCAAAGTCGAAGCTCCCGACGCGCATCTACCCTACCTTCCGTCCCGACCGCGCGCTCGACGTGGACCTGCCGGAAGCATTCAACACCTGGTTGGACCGCCTGGGCGCCGCCGCCGATCTTGAAATCAGGCACCTCGGCGATCTGCTCGACGCTCTGCGCCAGCGCCACGATAGCTTCCACCAAATGGGCTGCCGTCTCTCCGACCATGGCCTCCCTTACTGTTATGGGGAGGACTGCACGGAGGCCGCGGCCGCCACCATCTTCGACAAGGCCCACGCGGGACGGCAAGTAACGGCCGACGAGCACGACCAGTTCGCCTCGTACATGATGCTGTTCTTCGGTCATCTCGACGCGGAAAAAGGGTGGACGAAGCAAATGCATCTTGGCGCTCTGCGCAACTGCAGCACGCGTGGCTTGCAGGCTCTCGGCCCCAACACCGGCTACGATTCCATGGGAGACTGGCCGCAAGCGGCCCGATTGGGGGCATATCTCGACCGCCTGGACGCGGAAAACGCCTTGCCCAAAGTTATCCTCTACAACTCCAATCCTGTGGACAATCATGTCTTCGCGACCATGGCTGGCAATTTCCAGTCTGGAGATTTGCCTGGCAAGGTGCAATTTGGGGCTGCCTGGTGGTTTCTAGACCAGAAAGACGGAATCGAATCGCAGCTGATTGCCCTCTCTAACGTCGGACTGCTCTCGAACTTCATCGGCATGTTGACGGACTCGCGATCGCTCATGTCCTACGCCCGTCACGAATATTTCCGCCGCATACTCTGCAACCTGTTAGGCCGCGAGATCGAAAACGGTGAACTGCCCAACGACAAGAAGCTGGTCGGTGAAATGATCGGGAACATCTGCTTCCACAATGCGGACAACTATTTGGGACTAGGCAGGCTCACCGAACCAGCAACTCGCACGTCCTAATAGCGGGACGCGTCTGGTCGGAAGGTTTTGAGGCCGGCACCAGCATTCACGCTCCGAACAGGCATCCAACCTATGTGGTAGATTGCTTGTCAAATTCTTTGAACGGGAAACGAATTCCCGAGTTCACTGTGGGGGTAATCGCGTGGCACTCACGATCACTGGTCTTTCCAAGACTTACCCGAACGGGGTAAAAGCGCTCAAGAACCTTTCGCTCTCCATCGGCAACAGCATGTTCGGCCTGGTCGGTCCCAACGGCGCCGGCAAGAGTTCGCTGATGCGCACGGTCGCCACGCTGCAGGATCCCGACTCCGGTTCGATCAGTCTCGACGGCATCGACGTGCTCCGCCAGAAGGATCAGGTCCGCCGCATCCTCGGCTACCTGCCGCAGGAGTTCGGCGTCTACCCCAAGATTTCCGCGCTGGACATGCTCCACCACCTCGCCGTGATGAAAGGCATGACATCGTCGTCCCAGCGCAAGGAAACGGTTGATGCATTGCTGCAGCAGACCAACTTGTGGGATGTCAGAAAAAAAGCTCTCTCCACTTTTTCCGGCGGCATGAAGCAGCGCTTCGGCATTGCGCAAGCCCTGCTCGGTAATCCTCGCCTCATTATTGTCGATGAGCCCACCGCCGGCCTCGATCCTGCCGAACGCAATCGTTTCCTGAATCTTCTTTCGTCTCTCGGCAGCGACCGCACCGTCATTCTCTCGACCCATATCGTGGACGACGTGCGCCAGCTCTGCCCCCGGATGGCCATCATCGCCTCAGGCGAACTTTTGCTGGAAGGCGCGCCCAGCGACACTCTTGCGGCCCTCAACGGCAAGATATGGTCGAAGGTGGTCCCCACCGACGCCGAAGTACGCGCGATCGAGACTCAGCTCCACGTCATCTCGACCCACCTGGTCGGCGGGCAGCACGAGATGCGCGTGTATGCAGACACGTCGCCCGGCGACGGTTTCGTCGCCGTCGAGTCCGACCTTGAAGATGTTTATTTCCTCAACCTGTCGCAGCAGTCCAAGCGCCAACTTCCGAATTAACGCTCGTCGCAGTTAACGGCTCGAAATTAGCTCTTCGCACCAGGAGCATCCGATATGCCGCTCTTTTGGGAGTTTTTCACCTTCGAACTAAGGTTCCGCTTCAAGAGCCTCTCCACCTACATGTATTTCTTGCTGTGGCTCGTATTCTCTTTTCTCTGTGTTGCGTCGGAAAGCTTCGGTCCGGTTGGCGGCGGTAATGGCAAGGTTCTGCTCAATGGGCCCTTTGCCAACACTCTGAACGATATGTACGCCGCGCTTTTCGGCGTCATCGTGATCGCGGCTATTTTCGGCACATCGATTCTCCGCGACTTCCAGCGCGACACTTACCAGATTCTCTTCACCCAGCCGATTTCCAAATTTGCCTATCTCGGCGGACGCTGGGCCGGCTCCTTTGTCACCACCGTCTTTGCCTTCTCCGCCCTCATGCTAGGCACTTTCCTCGGTACGTTCGCGCCATGGGCGGACCACACGCGAATCGGCCCCAATCACCTCTGGACTTACCTCCAGCCGTTTCTCTCGATCATCGTCGTCCAGATATTTTTCCTCGGCTCCGCCTTCTTCGCGGTGGGCGCCCTCACCCGCAAGATTTTCATCGTCTATCTCCAGGGTGTAGCCCTGTTCATGCTGTACCTCATTAGCATCACCGTCTTTTTCGCCACCCGCTCGCTGGAGCGCTTCTGGTCCGGCATTTTCGATCCCGTCGGATTCATCCTGATCTACAACGTCACGCGCTACTGGACGGTCATCGAACGAAATGCCCAGTTCATCACCTGGTCGCCCACGCTCGTCGACGGTGTATTCCTCTACAACCGTCTCCTCTGGATCAGTGTTGGGATCGTGTCACTGGGCGCCGTCTGGGCTCTGTTTCCCATGTCGGTGGAAGCCCTCACCGCCCGCTCGCAGGGTCGCCGCGCGGCCAAAGCGAAAGAACAGGAACTCACGGAGGCGTTGCCCGTTCGCTCCCTAGTAGCGGCTGCTCTTCCACGCGTGCATCAGACATTTACGTTCGCCACCACTTGGGCGCAATACCTCTCGCTCTCGCGCCTCCGCATGCGCAACATTTTTCGCGACGTACCGTTCTGGGCCCTGGTTGCCCTCATCATTGCCTTCGGGATTAACTCGGACTATTTCGCGGGCCGCGTTGCCGAACAGAACGTGTGGCCGGTCACCTACCTTATGGCGCAGGCGGTCGAGAACAGCGCTCAGATCTTTTTCTTGATAGTAGCTGGCCTCTATGCCGCGGAGTTGCTCTGGCGCGAGCGCGATACTCATTTCGACGGCATCCATGATGCTCTCCCCATGCGTGAGTCCATCGACTGGCTCTCCCGCTTTACGGCAGTCGCCGTCGTTGAGCTCATCCTCATCACGTTCGCTATGCTCATTGGGGTCGTGATGCAGACTATTGCGGGCTACTATCACTACGAGTTCCTGCAATACTTCAAGGAGCTCTACCTCGTTACCTTTCCGATGGTCATCTTCTTTGTGCTTTTCTCACTCTTCGTTCAGACCCTGGTGTCGAACAAGTTTGTGGGCTACGCGATACTGCTTGGCGCATTCATCCTCATGCAGGTCCTTTACTCCTTCGGCTGGGAGAATACCCTCTACTTGATCGGCCAGACCCCCGCCTACACCTATTCCGACATGAACGGCTACGGTCACTTCGTGCCGGCCTTGTTCTGGTCGATTACCTACTGGGTCGCGATCGGCGCTGTGATGGGCGTAGTTTCCATTGCGTTTGCCCGGCGCGGAGCGGAAGACTCTTTGCGCTCCCGCACCCGGCTGGCCCTGCAGCGCGCCCCGCGGCTCATTCCGGCCGCTCTGTTTTTTGCCGTCATCGCCATCGGCTCCGGTTCCTGGTATTACTACAACGCGCACGTGCTCAACGAGTATCTCGACTCCAAGGCGCGACGCGACATTCAGGCCAACTACGAAACCAAGTTCAAGCAGTACCAAGACCTGCTGCAGCCAAAGGTCACGGCCGTCGATGCCACCATCAACATTTATCCTGACCGGCGCTCCTTCGACGGTAACGTTCGTATGACGCTGGAGAACAAAACCACGCAGCCGATTCCGCAAGTCCACATCACCGACCAGATGCAGTCGGTCACCAACGTCCAGTTCGACCGCCCGTTTCACCTCGTCAGTTCGACGCCGCGCGACCTCTACTCCATCTATGCTCTGGATCAGCCTTTAGCGCCCGGCGAAACTCTCACCCTCACTTGCAACGTGGGCCACCAGACGCGCGGCTTCCGCGACGGCAACGAGCTCGCGGAGTTTGCCTACAACGGAACTTTCTTCGATTCCGGCTATGTCCCCTACATCGGCTACAACAACCAGATGGAGCTTGCGGATCCCCGCCGTCGCCGCGAAGAACACCTTCCGCTTCTCGTAGAAATGTCCCACCGCGGTGATCCCACGCACTCCCTGAACAACGTCTTTTTCCAGGGCGAGTCCGATTGGGTCACCTATCACACCGTGGTCAGCACCTCGTCCGACCAGATTGCCATCGCCCCCGGCTACCTGCAGCGCGAGTGGCAGGCGAAGGGCCGCAACTTCTACGAGTACAGCATGGGGTCCACGCATATCCTCGACTTCTTCGCTTACATATCAGGCCACTACCAGAGCCGCAGGGAGATTTACCACGGCCCTAACGGCGATGTTTCGCTGGAGGTTTATTACGATCCCGCGCACCCCTACGATGTCGACGACATGCTCGCCAGTTCCCGCGCCGGGCTCGACTACTATCAACGCGTTTACAGCCCCTACCAGTTCACGCAGTACCGCATCTTCGAATTCCCGCGCTACCGCACGTTTGCCCAGTCTTTTCCCAACACCATTCCTTACTCTGAAGGCATCGGCTTCATCAGCCGAGTTATCAAGCCCACCGACATCGACTTTACCTATTTCGTTACAGCCCACGAGCTCGGCCACCAATGGTGGGCGCACCAACTGATCGGCGCCGACGTGGAAGGTTCCAACATGATGTCGGAGAGTCTGGCGGAGTACTCCGCGCTGCAGGTGATGGCGCATAAGTACGGCCGCGACCTGATGCACCGCTTTCTGCGCCACGAACTCGATGGTTACCTGCGCGGCCGCGCCGGCGAGGTCCGCCACGAGCCACCCCTGGCGATGGTGCAGCGTGAAGGATACGTCTGGTACCAGAAGGGCGGCCAGATCCTTTACACGCTTGCCGACTACATCGGTGAAGACAAACTCAATCTCGCGCTCCACAACTTCCTCATGCAATACCGCTACGCCAACGCGAACAACCAGGTCGACGCTCACGATAGTCCCCGCACCGGCAACGCTTTCGACGATCCCTACCCCGACACCCGCATGCTGGTTGACGCCATCAAGGCCCAGACTCCGTCCGAGTACCAGTACCTGGTAGACGACGGCTTCAACCGCATCGTCCTTTACGACAACAAAACCGTCACCGCCACGTCGCAGAAGACTCCCGACGGAAAATACAAAGTCACCCTCGATGTGCAGGCGCGCAAAATGCAGGCCGACGGCAACGGCGCGGAAACGCCAATGCCCCTCGCCGACTACATCGAAATCGGCGTCTTCAGCGGCAAGAAAGACGAAGAGAAGCCCCTGTATCTGAAAAAAGAAAAGTTCACCGAGGAACACAAAACGTTCGAGATCATCGTCGACCAGCAGCCCACACTGGCGGGCATTGACCCCTACAACAAGCTCATCGACCGCAACGCAGACGACAACATGATCGACGTCACGAAGCAGTGAAAGAGCCGAGGACTGGAAGCATGCGGTGCTGTGGAAGAGCGGCGTTTCAGCGCCGCGTAGGGGCATCCCCAAATCGATGAGGGCTTCGGCCCCCGATGCTCTAGCTCGCGTCCAGCTGCCGAAGTTTATGGCAGCCCCCTACGGGATCAGCTGATAACTTACAAACGCCACCTGCTTGCTGTCAGGCGACCACGACGGCACATTGATGGTCCCTTGTCCGCCAAATAATTTCGCCAGAACGGTAATGTTGTTATCGCTCAGCGACATCAGCCGCAGCATCACATCCTTGTTCTCGGGATGCCCCGTAACGCTCTTGTCATAAGTGAGAAACACCATCCACTTTCCGTCGGGCGAGATGTGTGGAAACCAGTTGTTGAAATCGTCGTGCGTAACTTGCTCCTGCTCGCTTCCATCCGCATGCATGCGCCAGATTTGCATATGCCCGGTGCGTTCGGAATTGAAGTAGATATATTTCCCATCTGGCGAATACTCCGGTCCGTCGTCCAGTCCCTTAGCGGTGGTCAGTCGCACCTCGTCGCCGCCCGCCGCCGGAATCGTATAGATATCGAAATCGCCGTCGCGTTTTCCCACGAACGCCAGCGTCTTCCCGTCCGGCGACCAGCCGTGCCAGTACGAAGGTGATTTCTCCGTGATCCGCCGTGGCGTCCCGCCGGTGATTGACACGATGTACACCCGCGACTCTCCATCCCCCTGCGAGTTATCGCTGATGGCCAGCCCTTGCGCGTCCGGCGAAATTCCGTGATCATTATTGCAGCGCGTGGCGAACCCGGTATCAATCACTTCCGGCTTGCCCCCGCCAACCTTCAGCCGCTCAATGTGTCCGCTTCGATTGAAAAGGAACGCAGTTCCATCTTGCGTCCAGTTCGGAGCTTCAAACCGTTCCGGAGCAACGTAGACCACGCGCCGGTCCGTTGAGTTGATGGTCACCGTCTCCAGCGTGCTGAACAGTTTCGTCGCTCCCGCCCCCGGCCCTAACTCGCTCACTTCCACGTTCGAGAAAACCGCCTTCTCGACGACGTCCTTATCATGCGAGCAAACTCCGATCCCTACATAAAACGATCCCTCCAGCGGAACCCGCGTCGAACCTCCCGCCATGTGCAGTTCTTCGCCCGGGCCCGCCACAAACATGTAAACGTATTCACCGCGCTTCTCAATACGCAACCGCGCGGGAGCCGACATGTTCGACTGAATCTCGTGCGTGACCGCACCCTTCGCGTCGCGATATTGCAGCGAAGTGAGCCCACTGCCGTGCAGCGCCAGATCAGCATAAACGGAATCCGCGTCCAGACTCTGCCGGATCATCAGCACCGCCTTGCGATGTTCATTCTTGCCCTGCCCTACAAACGAAATGTTTGCCCCGAGCGCCACATCGCCCGTAACTTTCTTCCACACAAACTGAAAAGCGTCCGCCGCGAGCCACATGTTCTCGCCGCTGCCGGTGAGGGTGTAAGTGCCGTGTTCGGCCTCGAAGCTAGCCGACCCGGGATGCAATGCCGTTCCCACATCTCCGTGATCCTGGAACACGCCAATCGCCTGTGCTAAGCCAAGCTTCGGCACAAGCGCCATCCCCAGACAAAGAACCGCAATCCACGCGTTCTGAACGCTCTCACGTTTCATCGAAGACGCCCTCCGTCCCTCAACTTCTCGACGCCAGCGGGATCCGACATGCCGTTCAGATCTCTGGCGGTGCGCCTACGATTGCAGGCGCTCGCACGCCCTGTCAAGCCGGCGGGCGCGGCCGTCATCCGCGGCCCAACAATGCCGGACTGAAAGTGCCAGGGAATCTTGAATTTTTTCTGGCGTGCCTCGAGGCTTTGGATTCGGTTGTGCTTGCGCTTGTCGCTCCTCAGCGAAGTTGGGCTATCTTCCTCCGAGCGCCTTGATCAATAGAACGCTCGCATCCATACGGCGTCTCAGAATGTCGACATCGTTCCGTTCGTTCTGTAGGGCAATCGTCTGCGCGGTCAGCACTTGCAGGTAAGGATCGGCTCCGCCAATATAACGATCGGTGAAAACTTGTAGCGACTCCTGCGCGGAAGCGGCCGCTTCTTTTTGTTGCTGGGCTTCGTTGCCAACCAAAACTTCTGTTCTCGAGTCGATCTTCTGGTTTTTCGCCGCTGTCAGCCGAAAAGCGACGGCCATTCTGCTCGAGAATGGATCCGTCGAAGCGCCTCATAACTTCTTGGCTCCGAGATAAAGGTGGGTCACGGCCTGCTATAACCGGCGATCCAAAGGCTCGATATCGGACTGCGGTCACCGCTTGTACTCGTCCTTCTCCGAACCGGCATCTGGGGGACCAGCCCCGAACGATTGTTTCCAGTAGTCGCGCACACCCGGGGGTAGCGTTTGTATGTGGGCAAGAAATGCCGTGACTTTCCAAATGTCGTGGTCGCTCAGAGCTTTATTCCAGGCCGGCATGCCGGTGTAGCGGACTCCAGTGCGGACAGCATAATAGATATGCCATTCAGGGTCATTCAGCGGATCGAGGATCAGTTGTGGCACGGGCGGATAGAACGACTTCTCCAGTGGACTAGCCTGGTTGTCGAGTGTCCCGTGACACATGGAACAATTCATGGTGTAGATCTTCATACCGTCGATTAAATTCTCATCGCTTGGCGGAATCGGACTGCTTGTTCGCGGTGCATGGCGCTCCATAGATGCATCCAGCGCCCCGGCGGCCACTCTGCGCTCGAGTCGAGGCGGAGTCGCATCAGCTTTCGTCGGCATCAAGCCCAAGGTCGCCACGATCAGTCCACCCAGACTGAGCACCAGCAGCGTAGTAATGATCCCGAGAATGAATGTGCGCATCTCTCCTCCACGTTCTTTTAGGAGCCACAAGTAAGTCACTTTTGTGGGATAGTGCCTTAACCAACCACGGGACACAGGTTGATAAGGCACTACCTCCAGCGTAAAGATACCGGCCTACCGGCTGGACGCTACAGCAGACGAACCAGCGTCGATGCTTGCAATCTTGAGCTGGTTGTTTTCCAGTGTACCGACGACACGCACCTCCAGGCCTGCGAACGCCGCAGCCTTTCCTTGGTCATCGAGCTGGTAAACCGTCCCTTTGGACACGTCAAGTAAGACGTACTTGGCGCCGATCTGCGCGCACTTCTGCGCACACGTCTGTTTCTCGCGTCCCATGGTTTTATTTTCATTCATCATTTCTTCGTGCGACTTGTTCTTGGCACAAAACGTGTCGGTGACTTCTCCAGTAAACACCTGCTGACCGCTTTGGTTGAGTTGTCCTGCCCAAAGCTGCAGAGCAACCAGCCCAGTGGAAAGTAGGAGTGGAACACGTACGAAACGGCTTTTCATAATCTATGTCTCCGGAATTAAAGTTTGCTGCCTTCCTGAAGAGCTTAAGAAGCAAAGCGGCACGCTTTGTCACGTGGCGGTCAAGGGCTCGTATTTTTTTCCTCCAGTTCAACCGTGAGTGACATTTCATTACAAAACTGTTGACACGGATTGGATTTGCCTGCGACTGCTGACCCGCACCTGCATCAAATAAAGCAAAGAAGGTGGCATGATCGCACTAAGGTTGGTACGACTGATTGAACATCATTCCAACGAACTCGCGGCCGAGTTAGTCGCGAAACTCGAAACGTCCTCCCGCACTCTCGAGCTTCGTAAAGTCCCGGTCGAGGAATTGCGGAGACATATCCAGGAAATCTTGCAGCACTTTGGCGAATGGATGCTCACCAAGACGAGCGGCGACATCGAGCGGCGGTATGTCGAAATCGGTGAACGCCGCGCCTCCCAGGGGGTCGCACTTTCCGACTT
>Ga0210383_10000653_pt1 | contig 31558 bp, 23 predicted proteins | sample IncBWC14OmetaG_FD_160072 | JGI IMG/M metagenome (GOLD analysis project Ga0210383, IMG submission 160072) | Forest soil microbial communities from Barre Woods Harvard Forest LTER site, Petersham, Massachusetts, United States - Inc-BW-C-14-O ... | reverse complement strand
TGCCGTTCTCCATTCACGAACGTACCTTCTACACCGATTACAAACACGTGGGACCGCCCAAAGAGTCCATAGCGGTCGTACGTGCTGAATTGAGCAAACTCCAGGCCGACCCGCCTCGGCACTGAAACTTCTTCAGCTATACTGGGTTAAAGTACTGGTACCACCCAGCCTGGAGGGTTCTCATGCTCGGTCGGCTCCTCACCTCGTTCTTAATCATCGTTATCCTTTCGCTTCCCGTTTTGGCACAACCCCAAGACACTCCTACGGCACAAGACGTCGCGCCCGTGGTGACCCCCGCTTCGACCCCCGCAGCCCGTACTACTGCTACTGCCCCCAAAAAGGTTTGGACCAACGAGGACCTTGCTGGAACAAAAGGCGGCATTTCCGTCGTCGGCGACAAAAGCAACAAAAACTATCACATGGGTTCGAACGCGCCCGCCGACCCCGCCACCGTTGCTCGCATCAAGAAAAGCCTGGACAAACTCCAGACTCAACTCGACGACGTGAACAACAAATTGAAGTCCTACAAACAATTTCAGGATGGTGAGGCCGTTTCCACAGGGGAACGCGATACCTCCAAAGGCTACAGCCGCACTCCCGTCGACCAGCAAATGAATCAGCTTCTGAACAAGAAAAAAGAACTGGAATCCCAGATTGGGGATTTGTTGGACGAGGCCCGCAAAAAGGGCATCGACCCGGGCCAATTACGTTAACCAAACGGGAGAACTACATGAAACTCCTCGCGGCTTCCATCGCCTCCTTCCTGCTCCTTACGGCGCTGCCGGCGCGACCTCAATCGACCGATGCCGCGCCCAAACCCACGGACCCACCCGCCAAGTCTCCAGCCAGCGCAACACCGGAGAAAAAGCCGAAAAAGGTCTGGACCAATGATGAGATCGGCTCCGTGAAAGGTACTGTCTCCGTCGTCGGCGATCACAATTCCTCCTCTTCCTCGTCGAGTTCGCAAGATTCGCATCTCGCGTCCACCACCAACGGAGGTTCGCCTGACGCGCGCCAGAAACAGATTGCGGACTATCGGGATCGCATCAAGGATTACCGGGACCAGATCGACGCCATTGATAAACGAATCTCACAGCTCAAGGACTTCAAAGCCCAGAACAGCGCCCCCACCGGCGGCATCAATCCAACCCAGAGCTACAACATGGTTCCTGTCGAGGATCAGGTAAAACAGCTCAACGATCAGAAAAAAAATTTGCAAGCTAAGTTAGACGACACCGAAAGCGACGCCCGCAAGAACGGAATCGAACCCGGCGATCTGCGTTAGCCAATCCGTCGCAACATTTCGCTATCTTTCCACGCGCACCAGAGTACAATCCGCGCATTAGGCTGTGGTGGCCTCGCGGTGTACGGAGGTGGTCGATGGGTCGGATCGACTTCTTCCTGGGTGTGTTTCTATTTACGCTCTCTGTTCCTGCACGTGCCCCAGGATTCGTGTTTCCTTCAGTTTTAGAACGCTCCACGTTTGCTTTGACTGGCACTGTCTTTACCGATGGAACCAATCAACGCATTCCTTCCGCGAATCTCATTCTCTGTGACGATGGTGGAACTCCCCTTCAGCAATCTTCCGCAAGTGATTCCGGCGAGTTTTCGTTTCAGGGGCTTCATCCCGGCCACTACATCCTGAAGATTCAAGCCTCGGGTTTTCAGGATGCGGAACTGCACATCGATTTGAGCTTCACCTCGGATCGCGGGCTCTCCGTCTCGCTGAAACCATCTCGCAACCTATCCCTTCCGCCGTCCGCGCCTTCCACTATTTCAGCTCACGAATTGGTTATACCGGAAGCCGCGCGCAATCTCTTTACCTCTGGAAAAACAAAACTGTACACGCAAAACAATCCCAAGGGCGCTCTTCACGATTTTCAGTCGGCAACTGCGCAAGCCCCTGCTTTCTACGAAGCGTTCTACCAGTCCGGCATGGCTTATCTCTCCCTGCAAAATCCCGCGGCAGCCGAAAAACAATTTCGCAAATCGCTGGACCTCAGCCAGAACAAATATGCGGATGCCAACATCGCTCTCGGCACAATTCTCATCCACCGCAATGAGGTCCGCGAGGGCGAACCGCTGCTCCGCCAGGGTTTGGCCTCAAATCCCCATTCATGGCCGGGGCAATTTGAATTGGGAGAATTGGAGCTTTCGCGCGGCCGCCTCGAACCCGCGCTTGCCGCCGCGCAAACGGCTGCGCAACTGGCGCCGCAGCAAGCGGTCGTTTACCGCCTTCTCGCCGTGATTCACATGCGCCAGAAAAATTATCCCGCGCTGGTCACCGCGCTCAATTCATATATTGAACTGGATCCAAACAGTCCGGCGGGATTGCGGGCAAAAGAACTCCTCAACCAGGCGGAAAAACAAATCGCCAACTCGCCTGATGCGGCCGTCGCCGTCAAATAGAAGTTCTCGCGAAAAGCGTAGCTGCTCAGTGCGGGCCGTAAGGGTCTTTGCCGTCCGACGCGTCGTACACGTACTGCACATTCACCGGATGGTTCCCTTTGCTGTCGGTCACGTGTACGGTTTCAATAAGCTGCTTCCTGTCAGATGAAAGCTCGTACGTCCTGCTCACCTTGCCGCCGTGCGCGGCCTTTTCGTCTGTCACCAGTTTTTTGTCGTCCCAACGCGCCGACACTTGCTTGTCATCCGGATCCTTGTCCTTTTCCAATTTGCGCCCATCCGTGTAAAAAGACGTCCGATGCTCGCGATCGTCGGCCAGAACGACTTCCGGATCATTATCAAATTTCTGCGATATCTTCATCTCGTGCGGCGGATTCACCAGATCGCCCATTGTGTCGGAAATGTCCCCGCCTTGTGGACGCGGCCCTCCATATGGCCCTCCCATCCCCGGGAACGGCCCGCTCATCCGCGGTCCGCCATAACCACCGCCGCCGTTGCCTCGGTTGGAATTATCCGCTTGCTTGGACTGCTGCAGCTTCGCGCGCCCGTCGTCGCTCTCATCCTTATTGAATTTCCAGAAGCCCAGGATGCTCTTCCGCGGCTGCACTTCGGGCGCCTTCGGCGGGGGCGGCGCCACAGGCGCGTTGGGATCCGCAGGTGGCGGCGTCAGCGGTCCCGGAGGCGCTTGCGCGCAAAGCAGCCCGCAAAACATCAAGCATGCTGCGCTCATCATCAAGATTTTGTTCATTTGCTTCATGGTCTGCTACCTTCCTGCGTGTGCCCGCCACGAACCCGGTCTTGAAGGGCATTCCCGCGCGTCGACCGGAAAGTTCCCGCCGTCAGCCCTTCTTCCTCTGATTCCCTGGGCGGCTCAAAAGGCTGCTTCGCCGCTCTCGGCATTATGGGTGGTTCCGCCCCAGTTGCAAGTGCCATACGCTCAAATGCGCATTCATCCGAGAGCTTGTGATTTCTTGCGGGGTGGCCTCACATGCCGCCTCCGCATGTGGGCTCTTGGGTCACTCCGAGTAGCGCCGCGCCTTCAGGTCGGCATCTTGGGCAGCCGTTGTAGGGCCCGCCTTCCGAGGCGGCCCGTTTCACCATCCAACGTGATACCCAAAAAAGCCACCCGTCACCCTGAGGAGCGCCTTTGGCGACGAAGGACCTCAATGTAAGTTCAATCGCAGCCGCAAAGCCGAGCCGCTTACGCCAGCCAACCATCCAGGTCCCGCGCCCGCTCAAGCAGTGCCAGCGCCCCCAACTCCCGAAACCGCTTCGCGCGTTGCCGGTAATCCCCTTCTTTGTTCGGCAGAATCGCAATGAACGGTACGCGCGCACTCTTCGCCGCCAGTGCATCGTCGATGTTATCGCCCAGGTACAGCGCCGTCTTCGGATTGCGTCCCGCCAAAATAATTCGCAACCCTTCCGGGCTCGGCTTTTTCTCCGCGTCATCCATCGTAATGATCGTCCGAAACGATCGCGCCGCCGGCCACTTCTCGAACGTCCACGTAAATTCCTGCCGTGTTCTTCCGGTGAACAGGTTCAGCTCTCGCCGTTTCGCCCACCGCTCAATCAATTTCGGCGTCACCAGCAGTTTTTCCTTCGCCACGTTTCCTGGCTTCCCATCCACGCCCCAGTAAAACGGCGAAAACGCTAGCCTCGCCTCGTCATACGTCGTTGGCACTCCGAGTGCCGTGGCCCACCGTGAGACCATCATCCAATCATCGTTGTTCCCCGGCATCCGCTTCCATTCATGAAATTCCGCCCAGGTCGGCCTTTTTCCCGTCAGCTTTTGCACCGTTTGCAATCCCGAGCGCCAGTATGTCTCACGCACGTCAACCAACACGCCATCTACATCAAAAATCAATATCTTCGGATCGAGCCTTTTCGCGCCAACACTTTTCCTGCCCCTTTTCCCCACTCTCGATGTCCTTTCCTTTCTTCAGTGTACCGCGTTCTACGCCGCCATCCTCCCCCCAGTCCACCGAAAAGCTCTCATCCTGAGGCTATCCGACAAGGACAGCCGAAGGATCTCAACTGATCCGCAATTTCCAAATCTCAATCTGCTGAAGGGTTTTCCGCGTCGAGGAAAAAACTAAGAAATGCTGGCCGCGCAGCTCAAACTCTTCGCCCTACGGTCACCTCGTTCGTTTACGGCGACACTTGCTGCGAAGAAATCTGCGGGCCAGCCTTCGTGAAATGAAACTGAATCACCCAATCGCTCGCCACAGTGCGTCCATTCACTTCCGGCGGCGTGAACACCCATTGCCGCGCTGCTTTTAACGAAAGATCGGAAAAATATCGGCTGGGTCCGCCGTTTTCCAGCGTCGCATCAGACACTTCACCGGCCGAGTCCACATGTACTTTCACTCCTACGCGAACGGTTCCTGAAATCGTTGCGAGTGCTTTCGCGGAAGCCGCCGGCGCCACCTGATCCAACACCTCACCTTTGCCCACTGCCGCGCTGGCATCGGTCGGCCTGATCCCCGCGGAGGATTTCGAATTGGCCAACGGAGAAGCCACCGGATTGGGCGCCGCGGGTTGCGGCCGCGCTGCGGTAGGCGCCGAAGGCGGCGGCACAGACTTCACCGGCGGCAAGTGTGCCGCTGGCGCGACATTCGCCGCACTCGAATCTGCTTCGCTGGCCGGAGCCTTCGGCACATTCGGAGATCCCGACGGAACAACCGAACTCGCTTGCGGCGATGCACGATGCCGCAGCGCGAATGGCAAAAGGATCAGCGCGATCACCACCAGCGCGCCGGTGAACACCGGTATCACATAGTTAGGCAGTACCACCGTTTCCCGTCGTTCGACTCCCTCCTCCCTCATCGGAGGACGCGGCATCGCCGGCCTCATTGCTGGTTCCGGCGGCAGCTTAGCCATCGGCACCGCTGGTTCTTGGGATAACGACACATCCACCGCAGTCACCACAGGCGCCGCGACAACTGAAGCCGGCATAGGCATTGCGCCGGCCGACGCGGACGCCACCGCGCCAATAGCGTTCGTGGCACCCGCGCCTACCGCGACCGCCTTCGCCGCAGCCGCCGTTGGATTCAGCTTCTCGGCAATGTCCGCACTGTTCCAACGCAATCTCGGTCTTCGCCGCAAAGTATTTCGTGTAATTTCCAGAAACGGTTCGCGAATAATCGGCGGGATAATCGGATCGGCTTGTTCGTTGAACGGCAGAACCGCCGGTTGCTGCGTGAACGCTTCCACCAGCGTCACGCCAAGAGACCAGACATCCGCCGCCGGTGTGCTGGGCGAGTCCGGCAATTCCGGCGCATCATACGGGCTGCGCTCCCGCCGCATTTCCCGTACTTCCCCCGCCGGATAAATCGTGTCGCTGGAAAGTTTCAGCAGTTCGCCCATCGCCAGCACGTTCGAAGGCCTGATGTGTCCGTGCACGAGATCTCGCCCGTGCAAATACACCAGCACATCCACCACGGAATTCAGCATCTCGCTCGTTTCTTCCGCCATCAACGCGCGGTGCGGCAAAACCTGCGCCAGATTCTCCTCCGCGTACTCCATCGCCACATACATCAGCTCCATGTCCTCGATCTTGCAAACGCCGCCGCCGTAGATTCGAAGCAGATTAGGATGGTTCAACTGCGCCGCGGCACTCCAAGCCGCAAGTTGTTGCTCTCTTCCGGAAAAATCAGCAGAAATAAACTTGACCGCCACCTGGCGCGGCTCCGGATCGCGAAACTCCCCAAGGAACACCACACTGTGATCGGTGCTCCCGACGTGCTTCAGCAGTTGATATTTATGATCGACAACCTGGCCTTCCCATTTTTTCCACGTTTCGCTCATCGCGCACCTCTTGCTTCAATTTGATGGGGCCGTGGCGGAACAGCGCACCTCTCCGCGGGGCACACTCTCACCATGATCTCTGACAGGCGTCTGTGGGGCTGGTCGAACAGATGAAATTCACAGGCGCCAGGGGCCGGGCGCTTGTCGCCCTCATTCTCCCACGATTTCCCAAGCCCGCGTACATTTTGATGTTAATCCTTTGGCCTCTCGAAGTACCACTCCTCAAGTCCAGTCCCGGGCGAGCAACCATTCCGGGATTGGCGCAGTCTGATGTTCATCAGCATTTCCTTTGTTCTCATTCCGTTGTGCCGTGAAACAATAATTGCTCGGGAATTCTTTATCGCTAGCAAGGAGGAATTGTGTCTGCAATAAACATTTTACGCATCGCCGCTGTTGGCTTGATGTGCCTGGTGGGAACCATCGCTCTTCGACCGCAAAGTGCCACACCGCCAGCTTCCGCCGGAAAGATCGGGGTAGTAAACATCCAGGGCGCAATCGATGCCACTGCCGAAGGCAAACAGGCCGCTGCCGATCTCCAAGCACAGTTCGTGCCACGCGAACAGGAACTGGACTCGCTCAACAAGCAGGTCAACGATCTGCAGCAGCGCTTGAACGGCGCGACGCTTACCGATGCGGAAAGAGGTCGATTGACCGCCCAAGGAACCCGCCTGGCGCAGCGTCTAGAGCGCAAGAACACGGAATATCAGGAAGACTTAAACGCCGCGCGCGGTGAAGTCGTAAACCAAATCGGCCGCAAGATGATCGATACTCTTAACCACTACGCGCAAGACGGCAACTTCACGGTGATTCTCGATTCGTCTTCCCAAAATTCTCCGATCTTGTTCGCCGCAAAGACCGCCGATGTCACTCCCGAGGTTATTCGCCTCTACAATCAGGCGCATCCGGCAAAAGCCGCCACACCTGCTGCGCCGGCAAAGCCGTCGGCTCCCACGCCACAGTAACCCACTCGCATCGGTTTGGTTCTTTGGAAGATCGTCCGCATCGCTGGCGACTTACCCTTTTGCCTTGCTACACTTCCTCATCACTCGTACTTGTGCTCCGAAGGAAGCTTGCATGCCCTCATTCGCCGGTGTCGACTTCATCGATTTTGATTCCCAACTCAATGACGAAGAGAAACTGGTTCGCCAGACCGCGCGCCAGTTCGTCGACAACGAAGTTCTTCCTATCATCGAAAAGTATTGTCGCGAAGCCACCTTCCCCATGCACCTGGTTCCCCAGCTCGGTGAACTCGGATTTTTCGGCGCCAATCTGGAAGGCTACGGCTGTGCCGGCATGTCCAATGTCGCTTACGGCCTCGTCACCCAGGAACTCGAGCGCGGCGATTCCGGCTTGCGCAGCTTCGTCTCTGTTCAGGGCGCGCTGGTAATGTTCCCGATCCACTCGTTTGGCCGCGAAGACCAAAAGAATAAATGGCTACCTCGTCTGCGCGCCGGCGAAGCCATCGGCTGCTTCGGGCTTACCGAACCGCAGTTCGGCTCCAATCCCGGGGGTATGCTCACCCGCGCCGTGAAAAAAGGAAGCAATTATGTTCTCAACGGCGAAAAAATGTGGATCACCAACGGTTCGCTCGCCGACGTTGCCGTAATCTGGGCCAAATGCGAGGACGATAAAATTCGCGGCTTCCTCGTGGAAAAAGGCACGCCTGGTTTCCAAGCCTGGGACGTTCACGGAAAATGGTCCCTGCGCGCTTCGGTGACCTCCGGACTGGCGTTCACCGATTGCCAGATCCCCGAGGAAAGTGTCCTGCCCGGCGTCACCGGCCTTCGTGGCCCGCTAAGCTGCCTGAATCAGGCCCGCTATGGCATCGGCTGGGGTGCAATCGGCGCCGCCATGGCCTGCTATGATACAGCGCTGCAATACGCCAAAACTCGCAAGCAATTCGCCAATAAGCCCATCGCCTCTCATCAACTCGTCCAGGAAAAGCTCGCATGGATGATCACCGAAATTGTGAAAGCCCAATTGCTCGCTCTCCACGTCGGCCGCCGTAAAGATGCAGGCAAGGCCGATCCTAGCCACATCTCCATGCTAAAAATGAACAACGTATCCGTTGCCCTCGAAACCGCGCGCAAATCTCGCGACATTCTCGGCGCCAACGGCATCGTCGATGACTACTGCATCATGCGCCACATGAACAATCTCGAAAGCGTCTACACCTACGAAGGCACAAACGACATCCACAAACTAATCATCGGCGAAAAAATCACCGGCTTCTCCGCCTTCATGTGAAAATGCTTTTGTGAGGTCGTTGCTAAATCGAAAATGATTCGCTGTCATCCTGAGGAGTGACTTTTTGCGACGAAGGATCTCAACCTCAACTACAAGCAAGACCAAAACCGCCATCGGCGTTATCTGCTCACTCTTCCTTTTCCTTTCCGCCGCCGCCCAAACCAAACCACCCGAACCACCCAAAACCAAAATCCGTTGCATCACCGCTTTTGTGCGCCTCGATCGCGCCAGCTATCAACTCCAGATCGCTGACGCCGTGAAATTTCTCAAGATCGCCCAAACCACCTTCGAATCCCGCGACTTCACCGTGCAAACTCTCCGCATAGCCACCCAACCGTTCCCCGAATACACCCAAGGCCTTTCGCACGACGCAGCCCTGCAATTCTTTAAAGATCTCGACGGCCTCGCGCAAATGCAAAATGTTGTCATCTCCATCGGCCCCGCCTATCTTTCCGGCGATGATGGGGACGCGCAAGCCGATCTCCTCGCGGATATCTTGAAAAATTCCAAATCCCTCTATGGCTCGGTCAACGTCACAACAAACGCCAGCGTCAACTGGCCCGCGATCCATGCCGCAGCACACGTTATGAAAAAACTCTCCGACGGCACCTTGCACGGCGATGGCAATTTCCATTTCGCCGCGCTTGCCAGCGTTTCCCAAGGCACTCCTTTTTTTCCCGCCGCTTACCTCACTGGTCTCGGACACCAGTTTGCCATCGGCCTGGAATCCGCAAATGAAGTTGCCGCCGCTGTCCGCGACACCCCGGACGCGCCCACGGCCAATCGCCGCCTGATCGATCTTTTCTTCCAACTCGCTTCCAACGTTGAAAATGTTGCCTTGCGCATCGATAGCGAACGCGGCTGGACGTATCTCGGCCTCGATCTTTCTCCGGCCACCTCTCAGGACGCGTCCATCGTCACCGCCATCGAAAACATTTCCCACCAGCCTCTGGGTTCAAACGGCACACTCTCCGCTGTAGGCGTGATCACCTCCGCCATAAAGGATATCGGCCTGCGCAAAACGGGTTTCTCCGGCGTGATGTTGCCTGTCCTAGAAGATCCTGTGCTCGCCCAACGCTGGAGTGCCGGTCTCGTCTCGCTCGATTCGCTATTAAGTTATTCCTCCGTTTGCGGCACGGGTTTCGACACCGTGCCTCTCCCCGGAACCGTCACCGAAGAACAGCTCATTCGCATCATCGGCGATGTTGCCACTCTCTCCGTCAAATGGAACAAGCCTCTCACTGCCCGCTTGCTTCCCGTCCCCGGCAAAGCAGCGGGCCAACAAACCGATTTCTCCGATCCGCACCTCCTCGATGCCACAATCCAACCCATCTCCGGTCCCGAACCCCACTAGCTATTTTTCCTAAGCAACGCTCTTCCGCCCGCGGTCTCGACTATAAGCACAACTTTGCCCTAACATAAGCGTCGCCGGAGGGCATCCATGGAAGAACGTCTCAGCTTGGAATTCTTGCGTGTAGTGGAAAACGCGGCCATTGCGTCCGCCCGCACCATGGGCTTCGGTGACCGCCCCAAAGCCGACGAAGTCGCCGTCGAAGCCATGCGTAAAACCATGGACCAAGTGGAAATGGACGGCACCATCGTCATCGGCGAAGGCGAGCGCGACGAAGCTCCCATGCTCTACATCGGCGAAAAAGTCGGTCTTGCCACTCACGCGCCCAAAGCGCTTTTTCCCCCGGTCGATATTGCCGTGGATCCGCTCGAAGGCACCAACCTCTGTGCTACTGGCGCGCCAAATGCCATCACTGTCCTTGCCGCCAGTGAACGCGGCGGCCTACTCCACGCGCCCGATCTCTACATGGAAAAAATTGTCGTCGGCCCGTCCTGTAAAGGCGCCGTGGATCTGGACGCTTCCGTCGCAGACAATCTGAAATCCGTAGCCAAGCGTCTCGATCGCGACGTCGATGATCTGGTGGTCATGGTCCTCGATCGCCCGCGCCACGAAAAATTAATCGCGGAAATCCGCGCGGTCGGTGCCCGCATCCGCCTGATTGGCGACGGCGATCTCTCCGCCGGCATTTCCGCCGCGGTGGTCGGCACTGGCGTCCACATGGTCATGGGCACTGGCGGTGCACCCGAAGGCGTCCTCACCGCCGCCGCGCTGCGTTGCCTCAACGGCCAAATCCTGGCGCGCCTCGTCATCAGCAAACCCGAGCACCAGGAGCGTCTGGAAAAAATGGGCGTCAAGGATCCCCATCGCATTTATTCCACCGAAGATCTCGCGCCCGGCAAGAAAATGATCTTCGCCTGCACCGGCGTCACGGACGGCAATCTTCTCAAAGGCGTGCGCTTCTTTGGCGAAGGCGTCCGCACATCCTCCATGCTACTCACTCTCGACGAGCGCCAGGTCCGCTTCGTCGAATCCGTCCATCTCGAAAAGCGTCCCGACATCAAAGTCCGCTTCAACTAGGGAACTCCCGCAATCGCCAAATCTTTTCTTGTGTCGCACGCCACGCGAACAGTTGCCCAGATTCTGGCCGCTCGGCCAGTAGTTCGAATCGGTTAACCCCCGTACCCTTCTTCAACCAGTCCCACCGCAGTTCAGGCCTCTTGTCGCGCATGCAAACGCACCGGCTGGGTGTATCTCCCAACGTGTGCGCCGCTGCGACAGAGAACGGGAGAATCGCCGTGACTCGCTCCGTGTTGCTCCTGCTGTCCGCCTTCGTCGTACTCCTGGGGGGATGCGCCGAAGCGTTTTTCCCTAATGGCGTCAGTTATTCCGTCAATGTCACGCCTGCGAGCGCCACGCTTCCCGGACTCACCAACCAGCAATTCGTAGCCACCGCCAATGACGGCTCAAGACCCACCTTGAGTTGGTCCGTCAATGGCTTCGCTGGCGGCAATTCCACCGTCGGCACCATTTCCGCTACTGGACTGTACACCGCTCCCGAATTTCCTCCCGCCCCCAACACCATCACCGTCAGCGCCACCGACACTGTAGACACTTCGAAAACCGGCAGCAGCGCTGTCACGTTGAACAATCCGATTCCGCAACTCAATAACGTCTCCCCCTTGGTCATTCCCGTCGGTGCGTTCTCTCTTTCCTTGACCGGCCTGCACTTCGCTCCGGGCGCCATCGCTTTTCTCGGCAGCACCGCTCTCACAACCACGGTGGTTTCTTCCACACAACTCACGGCCACCGGCACCGCCACCTCTGCTCAGGTCGGCAACGTTAATATCACCGTGCAAAATCCCGCACCCGGCCCTATTGCTTCCGGCGCCATCACTGCCCAAGTCAAAGGCAGCCTCATCAACGTTCAGGTGACTCCTCCCACCGGCCTGATCCGCGCTGGCACACAGCAAGTCTTCGCCGCAACCGTTACCGGCACCTCAACCACCAGCGTGACCTGGTCCGTGAACGGCGTCCCGGGCGGTAATGATACGGTCGGCACCATCGTAGGCAACGGCAATTACCTAGCCCCCACCGTCATTCCGAGTCCCAACGCCATTACCGTTACCGCCACCAGCGTCGCGGACTCCACCGCATCCGGGAATGCCGCCGTCACTCTCGGCAATCCTGTTCCGATCCTTACCAGCGTCACGCCTACGGAAATGGTGGTCGGCATCAGCTTTCAGCTCACCATCACTGGTTCCGGTTTCATGCCGGCCTCCGTCGTAAATTTTGGCACGCAGCAACTCGCCACCACGTTCATCTCGCCCACGGAATTAACCGCCACAGGCACCGCCTCCGCCGCTCAGGTCGGCAACATTGCCATCACGGTCAGCAATCCCAATCCTGTTTCCGCCACCTCCGCGGCCATCATGGCTCAGGTCGTCGCCACGTCCGATATCGTCGTTGTCGTCACTCCGAAAACCGTATCGATCGGTGCCGGCAACACCACGCAATTCCTGGCCACGGTTACTGGCACCACAGGCCTCCAGGTTACTTGGACTGTGAATAATATTCCTTACGGAAATGTCACCCTCGGCACAATCGACGGCAACGGCAATTACGTCGCCCCCAACAACATTGTCGGCCTGGGAAGCGTCACCATCACTGCCACGAGCGTTGTGGACACGACCAAGTCCGGCAGCGCCGTCGTCACGCTCACAAATCCTGCTCCCACTCTTTCTGCCATCACACCGGGCACGCTGGCCCCCGGCGCCTTTCAAATTACGCTCTACGGCACGGGCTTCGTTAGCACGTCCACCGCAACCTTTGGCGGCCAGCCGTTGCAAGTAACCTATGTCACCGACGAAATGATCACGGCGATCGGCATGGCCACGAACTCGCAAGCCGGTCAAGTCACCGTCATCGTCACAAATCCCGTGCCCGGTGGAGGCACGTCAAGCGGCCTGCCTGTAACCGTCACGACTTCAGGCTCGCCTGTCACTTCCGAGGCCGCCGTGCGCTTTCTGGAGCAAGGTTCCTTCGGCCCGGATATGGAAAACGTCGACCAGATTCAACAACTCGGTTTTGACAGCTATCTCCAGAACCAGTTTTCTTCTCACGTCACGCCCTATCCCACTCCACGACCGAATGACAGTATCAGCAACGTCCAGCAATCTTTCTTCCTCAACGCCATTGCCGGCGGCGACCAACTTCGCGAGCGCGTTGCCCTGGCGTTGAACGAATTGTGGGCGGTCGGCGCGGACACCATCAGCGATCCACTGGGCTACACGAATTACATGCGTACTCTGGACAACGACGCGCTCACCAACTATCTCAACGTCATGACCGACGTCACGCTCACTCCGGCCATGGGCAACTATCTCAACATGGTCAACAACAACGCTCCGCCTCCGGGTCAGCATGCCAACGAAAACTTTGCTCGTGAAGTCATGCAGCTCTTCACGCTCGGCTTGAATCAATTGAATCCGGACGGCACGCCGATGCTAGACGCTTCCGGCAACCCCATCCCCACGTATTCGCAAAACGATGTGATGAATCTAGGCCGCGCCTTCACTGGCTGGACTTTCCCCACTCAGCCGGGCTTGTCGCAACAAAATAACAATCCGCCCTACTACGGCGGTCCCATGATCCCCATCAATGCCGAACACGACACCGGCGCGAAAACGATTCTCGGCCAGTCCATCCCCGCCGGACAGAGTGCCCAGCAGGATCTAACCGCTGCACTCGGTATCATTTTCAATCACCCGAACATCGGGCCATTTGTCGGCACGCAACTCATCGAAAAACTTGTCACCAGCAACCCCAGCCCCGCTTATGTTCAGCGTGTCGCGCAGGCCTTCAACACCGGAACGTTCAATTCCTATGGTTCCGGCAAACGCGGAGACATGCAGGCCACCATTGCCGCCATTCTCCTCGATCCCGAAGCACGTCGTGGTGACATCGCTGCCACGGTTGTTGCCACTGACGGCAAGCTCCGTGAGCCGGTGGTCATGATCGCCAGCGTTTCGCGCGCCTTCCACGTGAAGACCGATGGTGCAGGCCTCTCCTACGAGGGCGACCAGATGTCTCAAAATATTTTTTACCCGCCCACCGTTTTTAATTTCTTCCCGCCAGTCAATCCGGTTCCGGGCACCACCCTCAACGGCCCCGAGTTCGGCATATTCAATACCAACACCAGCCTTGCCCGCGACAATGTCATCAACGACGCGGTGTATGGCGCCATGGGCTCCAACACCAAGCTTGATTTCACTCCAGTGGTTAACGCCGGGACCCCCGACCAGATGATCGCGTGGCTTGATACCATCTTTCTGCACGGCACCACCCCCGATCAGATGAAACAGATTATAGAAACCGCTACCAGCGCCGACGATCCTGCCGACACTCAGGGCCAAGCGCAAACAGCGATTTATCAGTACCTAACCTCTTCGATGTATCAAGTTCAGCATTAAAGGAACAGGAGCGCGATATGTCCGTTCACACACGTAGAGATTTGCTGAGGTTGGCTTGCTGTTCCGCGGCGGGCGCCACTCTCATCGGCGGCCTGAGTAAATTCGGCTTGATGAGCGCGCTCGCGCAGGGTGCCACGGACTACAAGGCGCTGGTTTGCATTTTCATGTTCGGTGGCAATGATTCGAACAACGTGCTCGTGCCCATCGATTCTCGTTACGTCGCTTACCAGAGCGCACGCTCCGTCCTCGCGATTCCCCAAGGACAGCTTCTTCCCCTACAATCCGGCGGGCAGTCCAACTATGGCTTGCATCCCAACATGCCGGAGATGCAGGGCTACTTCAACAATCAGAAAAATCTCGCTCTTGTCGCCAACGTGGGCACTCTCGTCCAGCCCACCACGCAAGCGGCCTATCAAGCCTCTCTGAATTTGCCGCAAAATCTTTATTCCCATTCGGACCAGCAAAACCAGTGGCAGAGCGCGCAACTCACCGGCGTTCCCATGTCCGGCTGGGCTGGCAAAATTGCGGACTCGGTCCAGAGCAGTTACAACAGCGGCGCGCTGTTCCCTCCCATTCTTTCCATCAGCGGCAACGCTATTTTCTGCACCGGCATCACCTCGCAGCCGTTTACGATGAATCCCGGCCAGACCCCGGGTTTGCAGGGGTTCGATCCCTCCGCGGCCTCACAAGCCAGATACGCCGCCACGCAGCAGCTGCTCAGTTTCGACAGCGGTTTGAACCTCGTTCAGGCAGCGAGCTCCGTCACCGGGCAGGCTCTACAATATGCCCAGGTCCTGTCGCAGGCGCTGCAAAATATTCCTCCGTTGCAAACGCAGTTCCCCAATAATTATCTAGCACAACAGTTGCAACAGGTCGCGCAGGTCATTTCCGCTCGCGGCGCTCTCGGCGTCAACCGCCAGATTTTCTTTTGCTCCTACGGTGGATTTGACACGCACAGCGACCAACTCACACAACAGGTTCAGCTTTTGTCCACCGTCAGTCAGAGCATGTCCGCTTTCTATCAAGCCACGCAGGAACTCGGCGTTTCCAATTCCGTTACCTCTTTTACGTTGTCGGAATTCAGCCGCACTTTCCAGCCCGGCTCGAATGGCGGCTCAGACCACGCCTGGGGCAGCCATCACCTCGTGCTCGGCGGCGCCGTCCAGGGCAACGCCATCTACGGCACCTTCCCAACTCTTGCGCTTGGCGGTCCCAATGACGCGGACCAGAACGGCCGCTGGATTCCCACCACTGCTCTCGATCAATACGCCGCCACCCTCGCCACATGGTTCGGCGTCAGCGCCGCCAATCTGCCTTCAGTCTTTCCCAACCTAGCCAATTTCCCAACCAGCAATCTAGGTTTCATGGGCTAATGCCAATGCTCGGCACTCCTCATGATTTCGTGATACATCATCAACGACGCGTCATCCTGAGAAACACGTTGCGTGATGAAGGATCTCAACGCACGAATTCTCCAATCCCCATCCGCGGGTATCTGTACCCCGGCGAAAAGTTTGCCTGAGAGAGAGCACAGTAAAAGAAAAAGGCGCCCCAACCGGGGCGCCTCTTTCTTTCCTTCTGCCGAGATTACTTGCTGGCGCCGGGAATCGCCACCAACACGCGGTCATCCACCGCCAGCGTCGCTGTGAACATCGTCGAGCTTTTCCCGTCGGGCAGCGCCACTTGTTTCGCATAGCCCGCTAGCACCGGTCCCGCCGCGTTCACCGTCCCCGGAGGCACATCGCCCGGCTGCAGCGAAATTCGCACAGACTGCGGCGTGCAATTCGCCGTTGCCAAACACGTGTCGCGCAAAAATATCTGACGCAATCCGCTGTTCGGTGCCGCACTTCCTGCTTGGCTCGCGGTTACCGCGAGAAACGCCACATAGCGCCCTGACGCACTTACCGAAGGCAGAATTCCCTCGGTCCCCGCCAGTTTTCCCTCCGCGTCCGTCGATACCAGCATCGTCGCCGGCGTGCATGCCTCGTCCGTTCCCGCGCAGGTATCCCGCAAATACACTTGCCGTCCCAACGGCGCGTTTTCGATCAGGTTTGTCGCCGCAGAGCTAAACACAATATAGCGCCCGTCTGGCGTCATAACTGCATTATGGCTCGCCGCATTTCCCGCCGAACCATTCAGCGCGCTGGAGATAGTCCGTGTCGTCTGCGCACACGCGTGGCTCGTTCCCACGCAAGTGTCACTCAACAGGATTTCCCAACTGCCACTTTGCGAACCCGTATAAGCCACGTATCGCCCGTCCTGGCTGATCGCTGGAGCTTCCTCGGCAACCAGACCGGTTCCGTTCGAAGAACTTGCCGCGCTACTACCCGGCAAGACTGAAATGCGCAACGCTTTCGGTGTGCAATGGGTGGCTCCCAGGCAAGTGTCGCGCACAAAAATCTGGCGCAGCCCATTGCTCGGAGTGGGCGCGAAGCTTGCATTGGCGCCGCTTGCCGAACTTGTGACCGCACTCGGCGATTCCGCAACGAACGCCACATATCTGCCGCTCGCGCTGATCGAAGGCAGCACCGCGGCCAAACCCGTCAGCTTGCCCGTTTCGTCGATGGACACCAGCTTCGTGCTCGCCTTGCAGGATCCATTCGCGCCATTGCACATATCCCGGACATAAATTTGTGCTCCAGCAGGCGCGCCTTCCGCCAGATTGCTCGCCGCCGAACTGAACGCCACATACCGTCCGTCGGGCGTCATCGACACACCGTGGCTATCCGCATTCCCGGCGGTTCCATCCAACGCCGCCGATACCGTGCTGGTGCTGGCGACGCATTCCTTCGCCGCGCCCAGGCAAGTATCCCTCAGCAAAATTTGTTTCGTTCCAGTTTCCGCCGACGCATACGCCACGTATCGTCCGTCCTCGCTGATTGCCGGCTTTTCCGCCGTCGTCGTAGTCCCAGGCGGAACATTCGCTGGACATGTGTTTGTCCCCGCAGTCCCCGTAATCGTAAATGTTTGTGTTGTCACCGGCTGCCCGGTCGGTGGATTGTTGGTGTCTCCGCCTCCCAGGTTCGGGCAGTTCAACAAACAGATCGCGCTCGGCGGATTCAGCACATTGATCTGCGCCGTTCCCGTGGCGCACAGCAAATTCCCCGGAATCGTCGCCTTCAATTGCGTTGAGCTGATGCTGTTCACCGTGAACGCCGTCTCTTGCCCATACGTCGAATCGCCCGTGAATGTCGCCGACGATCCGCCGTTCTGCGATGTCGGAATGAAATTCGTTCCAGTCAGAGTCAGCGATATTCCCGCGCATGTCTTTGAAGTGGAATCGCAATACGCGGCCGATGTCGGCGTAATGGAAGAAAGCGTGGGATAAGGATTCGGATTCCCGTAGATCGTAAACGTCAACGCATTCGAAATTCCGTTATATCCGGTACCTTGCCCGGTTGGCTGGTAAGTGTCGATCGCCACCGTTCCGGGATTCGCGACGTATTTATAAGGGACCTGCGCCGAAAGGTTCGTGGTATCGATAAAGGTAGTCGCAAGGTTCGTGCCATTCCATCTTACGATCGGCGTCGGTACGCCGGTGGCGTTGCTGAACGGATTCGTCGCACTTGCGATTACAAAAAGCGTGAAGCATGGATTGTTCTGGCCGTTAGCTGTGCCAGGACACTGAATGATCGTGCCCGACGTTGGTGGCGCTTGCGCCGGCACCCCCGAAGGAGAAAGATTCGTCAGCGTCGCGCCAGTATCGTATTGCACGGAATTGTTGTAATCGTTGCAGCCGGCGAGCACGCCCACTGCGCACAGGATGACAGCCATTGCTGTCCAGAACCGCTTCATTGATTCTCCTTCATTTATACACAATCGCTATGCGCCCACTCCAACCCACTCCATCCATGGTTCTCCCACAACGGAAGAGACGGCGCATTTGAATATAGGGTTGAGATGCAAGGAATCGCGCCCGCGTTGATCCGTACTCTGCGGAATATACTCCAACCGCAGGCGCCCAAACCCACCCAATATTATCCCCTATGCCGGGGCCTCCGGCAAAGCGCTCCAAGCCCTCGTGCTAGGCTCCGCCCAATCATTTAACTTGCATGGACGCCAGCGATTGCTGCGCCAGTTGCTTCATCTTGGCCCGGCATTCCGCCTCCGGGATCTCGTTCGCAGCCGCATCCGCCGCGCGGTAATAGTTTTCCGCAACCTGCTTTCGTCCAAGCTTGACGTTCAGATCGCCTTCCATCAGCTGAAACAGCGGGTTCCCCGGATATTTTGCCGCCAGCGGACCAATCACCCCCAGGGCTTCCTCGTACTTCTGATCGTAATTCAGAAGATTCATCGCCAGGTAGAACCGTGCCAGCGACGCGCTTATCTGTCCTTCCTGCATCCCTCGCTCCAATTGCCGGATTCCTTCCGCCTTCGTGCCTCCCGGAATCCCCATCAGAAAGCGCAGGGCCTTCGCCACCGTGGAAAGCGTGTCCACATAATAGTTATAAAGTCCCAAGCCAGTATAAGCGTCATACAGGGTCGGATCGAGCTCCAGCGCCGCCTGGAAATTCGCCCGCGCGCGAACCCCCGCATGCGCGGCGGCCCGGTATTCCCCGCGGATCGCCAATAATCGCGCCGACAACGCATCGGCCATTGCTTCGTACAAGTGCATTTCACCGCTGTTGTTCTGGCGGAGCTTTGCCTGCGCAAGTGTGTAAGCCTTTGCCGTCAGCTCCAGATACTGTTGGTCGCTCGCTGCCTTTTCGTGGTGCCGCGCCATCGTCATTCCGTATTTAAACTCCGCCGAGTCGCACCAAATCCTCCACCACTCCGCTTCCGCTTCCAGCAAATAGCCCAGCGGATCGTCCGGGGCTTGCTCCTCCAGTTTGTGGATCTCTGGCAGTGCAAGATCACGCCGCCCGGAGTAGATATGGTCCAGTATCGAACCTGTGTTCGCTGGAAGAGTCAGTCTGCCGCGCGGCTCCGAAAGTCCGCGGCTCGGCAGCAGTAATAACAACACCACAGCGATCGCTTGCGATCGGAAGTTTAGCGACATGGAATCGTGCGGATGGACCTGCTCTTTAATCCTTCCGTCGCACGAGTTTAAGCTGTTCCGTCAAAGACGCCAAACGAAATGGCTTCTGCAAAAACGCCGCTCCCCTCGGCACATGTGCGGCCGCCAGGTTTTTCGCGTATCCCGATATATAGATCACGTGTACGTCCGGCCGGAGCTCCTGCACCTCGTGCGCAAGTTTCGTTCCCCGTAACCGCGGCATCACCTCATCCGTAAGCAACACATCAATCGCGCCAGCTTCGCACCTCGCCAACTCCAATGCGTCATGTGCGCTTTGCGACTCCAATACGCGATGGCCCGCGCCTCGCAGATACTCCGCAATTGCCGCCCGCGGCGATGGCTCGTCATCGGCCAACAAGATCGTCAACCGTTTCGTCGGATCATCCGCTTGCCGCGCCAGCGATCCCACTTGCATCTGCTCTGCGGGGTTCTGCATAGGAAAATAAATCAGGAACCGCGTTCCTGCTCCAAGGCGCGAATCCAAAGTGATGGTGCCGCCGAATTGGCTCACAATTCCGTACACCGTCGCCAATCCTAGCCCGGTTCCCTTTCCTTCCGGCTTTGTCGTAAAAAACGGTTCAAAAATAGGCGCCTGCGTTTCTTCATCCATCCGCAGCCCGTATCGCTCACCTCCAGCACCACCCAGCCCGACGGTCTGTGTCCATTGCCATTTATCGTTACTCCCGCAGGAAGTGAAAACACATTTCGCGTCGAAATTGTCAGCGAACCCCCAGCCGGCATCGCATCCCTCGCATTGATCGCCAGGTTTGCAATCACCTGTTCAAGCTGTGCCGCGTCCGCTTGAATCCGGGAGTGCCCGGCATGGTGCTGAAAGGTCAGCGGCACGTCCGATCCCAGCAATCGCGGCAGCATGAATTCGCGGTCGGTCAACACTTTGCCGAAATCCCCTTTCTTTGCCTATTTATTCGCATCGTCGACCAAACCACCAACGTCGCCATCGATAGCAAAAAGCATGCGATGGCCGCTTCGGTAGCTCTTCCACCCAAGATGCCGGGCAGCAATCCCATAGCCGCGAATGGCCCTTTGGCCAATAGCAAGCCCAGCCAGCAACACCGCATGCCCCGAGCTTCTTATGGGCGTTTTTCCTGAATCTTGTTTCCCCTCATCGGAACAGACCTTAATCCTCGGCACACCGGACATAGTCCGCCGGATCATCATGAAAAATAGGAAAGGGGAATGCGCGCGCTAAGAGGAATTGCGGGTGCTCGCTTACTACATTTACGCTTTCTCTCGACAAATTGCTCGCGTCAAGTCCCGTTTGTCCCGTCCGACACCGCGCTCCTCAAACCGCATTGTCCCGTGCTGCGTCCTTTTGTGCCCATCGCAAATCTTGCTATTCTCCCAGCGCATGGGAAATCCTGTCCCACTCTGTAGTTCTGCCTCGCCACAACCTCAATTGGAGCGCGGCCTCGGCTTGAAAGAAGCCGTCGCGCTCAACATGATCGAAATCGTCGGCATCGGTCCCTTCGTCGTCAGCTCTCTCGTCATTAAAGCCATGGGTGGCCCGCAAGCCCTCGTCGCCTGGCTCGCCGGTGCTCTCCTCGCCACTCTCGACGGTTTCGTTTGGGCGGAACTCGGCGCTGCCATGCCCAAAGCAGGCGGCACATATGTTTTCTTACGCGAAGCCTACGGCCCGCAAAAATGGGGCCGCCTCATGTCGTTCCTCTTCGTTTGGCAAACGCTGATTCAGGCGCCGCTTTCCGTCGCTTCCGCCGCCATCGGCTTCTCCGATTACGCAAAATTTATTTATCCCTTCAACTGGTGGCAAGCGAAGGCCATCTCCGGCGCCCTCGTGATTGTTCTGATGATCCTTCTCTATCGCCGCATCACCACTATCGGCAAAATCTCCGTCTTGCTCTGGGTCGGCGTTGTCGGCACCATGCTCTGGCTCATCTGGGGCGGCCTGCGCCATTTTGACGCCAAGCTCGCTTTCGATTTTCCTCCCGGAGCTTTCCATCTTTCCTCGATCTGGTTCGCCGGTCTCGGCGCCGCCATGGTCAGCACCATTTACAGTTATTTCGGCTACTACAACATTTGCCACTTAGGTGGAGAAATTCGCGATCCGGAAAAGAATATTCCTCGAGGCATTTTTCTTTCTATCCTCGGCATAACCGTTCTCTATCTCGCCATGCAAACCAGCGTTCTTGGTGTCATCCCCTGGCGCGAAGCGCAAAATTCTCCTTTCCTCGCCAGTTTGTTCGTCGATCGGTTATACGGCCATGGCGCTGCTCGCTTCGCCACCGTCATGGTTCTCTGGATCGCCATGGCCAGCGTGTTTTCCGTGCTTCTCGGCTATTCGCGCGTTCCCTATTCCGCCGCCCTCGACGGCAACTTCCTCAGCGTCTTCGCTCGCGTCCATCCCACCAAGCATTTCCCCCACATTTCCCTGCTCTTTCTCGGCGCTCTTTCTTTCGCATTCAGCCTCACTCTGAAATTAAAAACCGTGATCGCCGCGATCCTCGCCATGCGCTTGCTGGTCCAGTTCATTGGCCAGGCCGTAGGCGTCATCCTCCTCCACAAGCGCTGGCCCCCGGAAAAGCTGCCGTTTAAAATGTGGCTCTTTCCTGTTCCCGCGGTTCTCACCATGCTCGCCTGGGCCTGGCTTTTTTGGCATACCGGCCCGGTCCGCAAATGGGGTCTGCTCGAAGTTGCCCTCGGCGTGATTGCATTTTTGGTTTGGACCCGCGAAATGCGACAATGGCCATTCGCTCTGCCGCCCGATCAACGCTCAGACTAATTTTGGAGTGCGGCGGCTTGCCGCTTTTGCGATTGCGACACCGCGGCAGGTTGCAGATGCGCGGATATCTTCGAACCAAAACGACACCTTCGGAGGTCACGTGAGAATCTCGCGGTTCGTCATAGCCTTATCCATTCTCGCCAGTTTCGTTCCCTCTCGCGCCAACGCCCAATTTCCTCCCGCTCCCGGCACCGGCCCCGGACTTCCCGAAACCGTCGAAGCCATCGACAGCGCTCGCGTCACCACCCGCATCCTTTATATAACCGCGCACCCCGACGACGAATCCGCCGCCGTCCTCACCTATCTCGCGCGCGGCCTTCACGCCGACGTCGCGCTACTCTCCCTCACTCACGGCGAAGGCGGACAAAACGCTCTCGGCCCCGAACAAGCTCCGCAACTTGGCTTGATCCGCACTCAGGAACTTCTCGCCGCCACGCGAGGCTATGGCGTAAAACTTTATTTCACGCGCGCTCGCGACTTCGGCTTTTCTAAAACTTCCGAAGAAACCGAAAAAATCTGGGATGGCCAGGTTCTGGAAGATATGGTCCGCGTCATCCGCTCCTTTCGCCCGGACATCGTCATCAATCATTGGGGCGGCGTTCACACCGGGCACGGCCACCATCAGGCTTCCGGTATGCTCACTCCAAAAGCCGTCGAACTTGCTGGCGACGGCTCCTACAATCCCAGCGATCCCACCGGCAAAAAAGACATCCCGCTCGATGAAGCTCCGTGGAAGCCGCAAACTCCTATTCTCATCCTCGATCTCGATCGCAGCGATTCTCCCAAAGGCTACGTCCTTCCATTGGACGACGTCGATCCGCTATACGGTAAAAGCTACCGCGAAATCGGCCTGGACGCTTTTGTGAATCACCATACCCAAGGCATTGCCGGGTTTCTCAACTCGCCCTTCCTCCGGCGTCCCATCGCCCTCGTCTCCGAAAAAGGTGGCACTCTCGATTCGGTAAAACTCGCCGAGCCTCTCACTAGCCTGCATCCCGGCTGTAAAGCCTTTGCCAACGCCTATGATTTGCTCGCGCAAGCCCGCGAATCCGTGCTGCAGCAAAATTTCTCCGCCGCAACGCACCAGCTGGCCGATGCCGCAAACGATTTCCACGACTGGACCGGCAAGTGTGGCTATGCCGTCGCGGCGAGTAACTCAAGACAAGCTCAGTTCCTTGCGAACGTTGCCAGTAGCCAGGCGCGTGTCGAGCACGCCCTCGCCATGGCCGCCGGGCTCCATCTCACCGCTGAAGCTGACGTCGGCAATCTCGCGCCAGGCAACACGTTTCATGTCGCAGCTCATTCGGATTGTCGGAAGCAAATAGACTGCACCTTTGCGCCCATCACTCTCGACCTGCCATCAGTCTGGCAACAAACCGCCATGGAAGGAGACCTTACAAAGGGATATCGATTCACGATCCTGCTGGCACCGAAGCTCCCCGCCACCGCGCCGCTCACGTACCCGGAGGCTATCCGCCAGGACAACTTCTCCGGTCTTCTTCCCGAGCCTCCTCCTCTTCTCACCGCTCGTCAGGAAATTGCCATCGCCGGATACAAGATGGCTCTAACCGAACCAGTCACCTACATTCAAGCCACTTCAACAGATGTTGTCCGCGTCCCTCTTCGCATAGTCCCCGATTACACTCTTTCCGTCGATCCCTCACAATTCATCGCCGTCCTCAACGCCCCGCACAAACCATTCGACGTCTTCCTCCGCGTTCATTCTTACTCGGAGAAACCTGCCAAAGTTTCCGTCGGCCTCGATGTTCCCGACGGCATCACCGCCAGCGCCCCGGTCGCTCTCAACTTCACCGGCATGGGCGATCAATACGCAAAAATCACTGTCACTCCTCCTGCAAAACTCGACGTTGGCAATTTCACCGTCATCGCCTATGCCGATCGCGCCGGCGAAAAATTCTCCACGTCCCTGGAGCCTCTGCCCTCCATGCCCACAATTCTTTGGAGTGAGCCTGCGCAAACCGTCGTCCACGCATTCGACATTAATGTCCCGCCGAATCTGCACGTCGGCTACATCTCTGCCGAAGGCGAACCCATCCCCGACGCCCTTCGCCGTCTCGGCATCAACGTCGAAATGCTGGACACCACCGCTCTCGAATTCGGCGATCTTTCTCATTACGACTCGATCGTCGTCGGTGTGCGTGCTTACGAACTTCGTCCCGAACTTGCTGGCGCCAACCAGCGTCTTCTCGATTACGTTTCTGGCGGCGGTGCACTCGTCGTCCAGTACAATCGCGATTCCATCTGGGACAAACTTCTCCCCGCTCCTTACTCCGCTAAAATCGGCACCCCCACTCCGCGCATCACCGACGAAAACGCCGTCGTCAAATTCCTGCATCCCGAAGATCCTCTGCTCAACAAGCCGAACAAAATCACTGACGCCGATTTTGCAAACTGGGTTCAGGAACGCGGCCTCTATTATTGGAGCGATTTCGATTCCCGCTACACGGCGCTCCTCTCCATGCACGATCCCGGCGAAAAAGATCTGACTGGCGGCCTCGTCTACACCAAACTCGGCAAAGGCACTTACATCTACAGCGGCCTTGCCTTCTTTCGCGAACTCCCGGATGGAGTTCCTGGCGCCTACCGTCTTTTCGTCAATCTTCTCTGCGCGTCTAAACCAAATTAATCCACCTCCATCTCCTGGGTGTCCCCTTCCTAGGTGCCCACGCTGAGCGTCTTCTGCGAAGGGTGGGTCTTGGGTTTTCTCGTAATGCGCACAGCACTCCTACTAGACCAACTAGGCACATCGCCCTGCTGAATCCCTTACACTGCGCTATCCTCGTTCTGTCCTTAACGTCTCACACAGTTGCGCTCCTATTCTCTGAGGGAGGGTCTGGGCGCAGAAATTTCCGCAGGAGCACATCAAGCATGAATAGCAAGATCGCAGGGAACAGCAGTCGGCCGGCCCGACGTACTATCAGTACCCTTTTTCTTCTCGCGCTTTGCCTGGCCTCCGCCGGCTCCGCCAACGCGCAAAAGAACAAGAAGAATCAGGATACTTCGCAGCCCCTTCCTCCTCCCAGCGTGGCCGCTTCTGCACCGGACGAAACCAAAATCGATTACGTCATCGGGGAGTTCCTGGGAGCATGGCAGCTAGGCGACATCGAAAAAATGCACAAGAATATCGCCGATGATGTTTCTGTTGTCGCCGGAACTTGGACTCCTCCGGCCATCGGTTGGACGAACTACCTGGTGGCCTATCAGGCTCAGCGCGCCCGCATGCAGCAGGTCCGCATGGATCGCAGCAACACACTCATCCGCATCGCCCCTTCGCGCGAATTTGCCTGGGCTTGTTATCAATGGGATTTCAGCGCCACCGTAGACGGCACACCAATGGCCGCCGAGGGTCAAACCACACTCGTATTAGAGAAGAAAAATGATTCCTGGGTGATCGTACACAATCACACTTCACTCGTTCAGGCTTCGCAATCCAGTTCACCCGCGAATCCTGCGCCGCAGCCGGCGACACCCGCTCCCGCGAAGCCCTGATGCCGTGAACCCACGAGCCTTTGCCGGCTCTAGAAGTTCTTAAGGCCGTGATACACGAAGATCCCGGCAATCAGCAACAGCAGCAGCCCCGACGTGATCCCGCTCGTCAGTATCGGCCGCGAGAGTCCGTTGATCTTCGTGATTAACTCGCGCTGTTCCCTGGCCATATGCTCTTGTGCGGAATCGATAAAGATCTGATCGTCTTCGTGGCTGGATAGCAGGCTTCTCCAGGCGATCAGTAAAAGGAATATTGCTGTTACAACTCCCCAGGCAATCAACAAGTAAAGCAGCGGTCCATTGAGCAATTGTCCAGGTTCCATAGCAACCTCCCGTTGGACTCGGTCCCATCCCAGGTACCTGCCCTCCGGCGGCAGGTACTCTTTCGGGCGGAGTATAGCACCATGCGCTAAGAATACTAGGGGGTAGAGTCACCCAAGCACCAACCCCGTAACCCTATGCAGCGGTTGGCATTAAGTCCGTCGGCGTTAACATGGCATGATCCCGCAAACGACCATTTTGCATTCTTCGTATTCTATTTTGCGTTCTTCGCGTTCGCTGCGCTCGGCGCAAGATACCCGCGCCGCGCCGCCACTTTCAATCCGTTCTTATCCACCTTCACTTTCAGCGGATGATAACTTCCGTCGGCCTTCACTTTCTGCAGCGATAGCTCCAGCAGGTACACATACTCCGGCGCAACTGTCAGCTCCTGCAGCCCACCCTGCAAGTCATTGCTGTTGTGAAAATACGTCCCGCCGGTTCCGTCGGCCAGTTCCGCCATCACGTCTTCGTTCAGCACTGCGGAGTACCCTCGGTATTGCACCGCGGTTTGTTCGGCCCTGTTTGTTCCTCTGCCTTGCTCGCTGGCTTCCATCGTCGCGGTAAACAATCCTCGCGCATCCACGGCGTTGATGGTCACGCTGGACTGTGCTGCCATATCCAGAATCTGCGATTTCTCCACCATGGCATCCGGCGTCATGGTGAGGAATCCCGGCGAAATAATCACCAGCGTTCTCTGCCCCGGCATCGTTCCCATCTTCCCAACGAGCCCTCGGATATATCCCAGTGTCATGCGCACATCCCGGTCGCCAGTTTGCAAAGATTCCGATGCCGCGTTATCTACCAGTCCCTGTGCAACATTTTTTGTGCATTCACAACAACCCATGGTGTTTTGTATCGCCGTATCGAGAGTCATAAAATCGTGTTTGTTCAGGATCCGGTCCGCCTCGTAATAACCGATGTCTGGGCAGACTCTTCCAATCCGGCGCGTAACACTCTCCGCCTTCAAGTTCATAATTGTGTCCTGTAGCTTAGCGCGGTCATTCGTCAGCCCGCTGCTGGTTCCGGACAGAGATACCACCGCCGCCATATCCGTGTTCGTTAGCGACGACCCCGCAACCATCTTCGTCGCCGCTTTTTGCAGTGCCATCAAATCCACAGAGCTCACGTGCAAATCGTCGAACAGGTACACGATGAATCGTTCCGGCGCATTTTGCACGCGAACCGGCGCCACGGCCGTCGCCTGCGCGGGACCCCTGTTGGCCGGAATCGCTTCGGCCGCATTAGCTCCATTTCCCTCAACGCTCGCGCGTTTCTGAATCGTGAATCCAGAGATCGCTTGTTGTTTGTTCTTGTCGAAAACCTGAAAATCTTCCTGCTTCAAATCTCCCACGGGCCGCCCCTCCGCATCGCGCACCACCACCGGCACCAGCACCGCATTGACCGCAACAACGATTTTTCCCGGTACCGTCTGCGTCGGCCCATCCCCGGTTTGCTGCCCCCACAAAATCCCGCCCATGGCAAATACTCCACAGAGCGCGGCCACGACTCCCGAACGTTTCAGCCTTAGTGTCATATGAATGGAGTCATTCTATCGCTAAATTGTCACTTCGGCATTCGATTCAGGTTCGCGCGACGTGCAGCCTCGCCTTGCAATCTTCGGAGCGTGCTGGTTTGCTTGGGGTTTGATCGATTCGTGGCGGGGCAAAAAATTGAGGGCGCATGAACCTCGCGGTTCTTGCGCCCTCTTTTAATTGTGCCGTAAAGTTTTTATGCTTCCCGGCTCAATCTGGCATTACTCTATTCTTCCCATTTCGCCTTGGCAAGAGGTCTCCCGATCTTTCCCTGTGCATATCTGTGGATCTCTGTGCAAAACAAATCCGCGCTTACTGAAAACACTTCATTTCAATCTCTTCAATTCAGACGGGCACACTCAGGCCCCTGCACTGCCCGCCGATTGCTCCACTAGCAGAGCGTTCGTTGACTTACAGAATTTCGCCACCTAACATTACCACCATGCCCGATTCTCCGTATCTGGTCGGACAAACAATTTCACACTACCGGATCCTTGAAAAACTTGGCGGCGGAGGTATGGGCGTTGTCTACAAAGCGGAAGACACGGACCTCCGCCGTTTTGTCGCACTCAAATTTCTGCCCGACGAAGTCGCGCGCGATCCCGAAGCTTTAACCCGTTTCCAACGCGAAGCGCAAGCTGCCTCCGCCCTCAACCATCCCAATATCTGCACCATCTATGAAGTCGGGCTCGAGAGCAGCCGCCCCTACCTCGCCATGGAATTTTTGGACGGCGTAACTCTCAAGCAGGGAATCGCCGGCCAGCCTCTGCAAACCGATCTTCTTCTTTCTCTCGCCACGGAAATCGCCTACGCCCTCGACGCCGCGCACGCCGAAGGCATCATCCATCGCGATATCAAATCCGCCAACATCTTCATCACCAAGCGCGGCCACGCCAAGATTCTCGATTTCGGCTTGGCCAAGGTCACGCCCGGGGACCGCTCACAGGTGCTGCTCGAATCCGGCGACACTTTGACCAGCGTCCTGCTCGAGCCGTACAACCTCACCAGTCCCGGCTCTACCCTCGGCACTGTCGCCTACATGTCTCCTGAGCAAGTCCGCGCCAAAGCGCTCGATGCGCGCACCGACCTCTTCTCGCTTGGCACCGTGCTGTATGAAATGGCCACAGGCACATTGCCGTTTCGCGGAGAAAGCCTCGGCGTTATTCTCTCCGCCATTCTCAACGACGCTCCCGTTCCCGCATCGCAGCTGAATTCCAATGTGCCTTTCGAACTCGAACGCATCATTAATAAGGCCCTCGAGAAGGACCGCAACCTCCGCTATCAAAGTGCCGCCGAAATGCGCGCTGACCTCCAGCGCATGAGCCGCGATGTAGACTCCGGACGGTTTCCCGCGGTCACCGGCGCCTCCGGCATTTCCAACGCGAACATGTCACGCCAGCGACAGGCAGACTCGCGAATAATCAATAGCGCGAATCAGCCTCCAGCCAATACAACATCGCACCACTGGTCATGGATCGCCGCTGCCGTCGCTAGCCTCCTCATTCTCGGTCTTCTCGCGCGCTGGCTCTTATCTCCGCTTCCTCCACTCAAAGTTTCGGACTCCGTCCAGATCACCAACGATGGCCGCGCAAAGCTTCTCGAAGGCACGGACGGCGCGCGCCTGTACCTGCAGTACGAGTCCTCAATCGTCGCGGATTCCTCATCGATCGGCCAGGTCTCCGGCACCGGCGGTGAAGTAGTCCCCATCTCCGCTCCTTCAATCAGCATGCACATCCTCAGCGTCTCCCCAGATGGTTCTTCGCTCCTCGTTTCCGACGAACCCGGCACCGCGTTCGATGGTCCGCTCTGGGCTTTACCCGTACTCGGAGGCTTGCCTCGTCGTTTAGCCGACACCGTCGGCCACGCCGGCGCTTGGTCTCCCGATGGCCAGCGCCTGATCTACGCAAAAGGCAACGATCTCATCCTGGCGAAAAGCGACGGCTCGGAATCGCATCTTTTAGTCGCCATGGCTGGTTGGCCTTCCTCTCTCAAATGGTCACCCGATGGCTCCGTCCTTCGCCTCACTCTTCGAGATTCAGGAACGAACGCCACTTCTCTGTGGGAACTTTCCGCCGACGGCAAAAACGTTCACCCGTTGCTTCCCGGCTGGCACAACCCACCCGCGGAATGCTGTGGCGCGTGGACTCCCGGCGGCAAACATTTCGTGTTCTCTTCCCAGGGCAGCATTTGGGAATTACAGGAAAAAACCAGTTTGCTGCTCAAGAAAACCTTTGCGCCTATCCAGCTGACCTCGGGACCGCTCGCCCTCTTTTCTCCATTGCCCAGCAAGGATGGCAAGAAACTTTTCGTTGTTGGCAGAAGACCGCGTGGCGAACTTGTTCGCTTCGATTCCAAATCCGCCGGGCTCGTTCCCTTCCTCTCCGGCATTTCCGCCGAACATGTCAGCTTTTCCAAGGATGGCCAGTGGGTCGTCTACGTCACCTTTCCCGAAGGCACATTGTGGCGCAGCAAAATCGATGGCACCGCGCGCCTCCAACTCACTTACCCTCCTTTGTATGCTTCCATGCCGCGCTGGTCCCCGGATGGGAAACAAATCGCCTTTTTCTCCACCACTTCAGGCAAGCCCGCAAAAATCTACGTTGTTTCACCGGATGGCGGCGACGTCCACGAACTACTTCCCGACGACAATCACGCCGAAGCCGATCCTTACTATTCTACCGACGGTTCTTCTCTCGTCTTTGGCGGTCTCTATGGTTCCGCGATTAGCGGCATTCGCATCGTGGATCTCAAAACCCACCAGGTCTCCACCGTCCCAGGCTCGCAACAACTCTTCTCTCCCCGTTGGTCTCCCGACGGCAGGTACATCGTCGCCGTCCGTTCCGATTCCCAAAGCCTGCTCATCTACGATCGCTCCAGGCAGAAATGGTCGCAGGTCTTCCAGGAACGCAATGTCAGTTTTCCCGATTGGTCCAAAGACGGCCAATTCATTTACTTCCTCAGTTGGCCGGAAAATCCTTCCGTCATGCGCCTCCGCCTGAGCGATTCTTCCGTCGAGCGCGTAGCCAGCCTCAAAGAGTTTCGCCCCACCGGCTATTGGGACGATTGGATGAGCCTCGATCCCAACGACTCTCCCCTTCTGCTCCGCGATACCGGCCTCCAAGACGTCTATGCCTTCGACACCGAAACCCCATAAGAATCAAATGTAGTGGCCGAACTTCAGATCGGCCAGCTTTCTCCATTCGAAAAATAAAAATGGGCTCGACCCTCGAACAATTTCCGAGTCAGTCCAGCCCAACTCCTGCTTTTTTTTCGATTCCCGTATCCCGTTCGCGCCGGCGTATCTCCAGGGCTGCACCTTCGTGTGCTCGTTCAGAATGAGTGGTGACACTCTGTAGAGTGTCAGGATGAGAGCACCGAGATGGGATGAGCTTGAGCCGGGCGGCACACGGCTTCAGTGGATGTTGTTTTATTACTTCAATGGACGGAATGCGCGATGAACCTGTCGGCACTTCGGCATCAGCCGGCAGACGCTCTATCGCTGGAAGTGGCGCTTTGATTGTCACGATTTGACCACGCTCGAGGCACGCTCGCACCGCCCGCGTAGAGTGCGCCAGCCCCCGTGGACGGCGGAACTCGCCAAACGACGTTTTGTCCCTGCGCCAACAATATCCGTGTTGGGGCAAAGACAAGCTAGCCGTGCTCCTGCGACACGAGGGCCTCCCTGTCTCCACTTCGATGGTAGGCCACATCTTGGTCGATCTGAAGCGGCATGGGACGCTGCACGAACCGCCAAAGGCGGCCGTGTTGCGGCAAGCGCGACGCAAGTTGCGAAACCGTCCCTGGGCCATTCGCAAACCTAAACATTGGAGAATCGAGCAGCCCGGAGATCTGGTGCAGGTCGACACCAAGGAGATTCGCATGCGTGGCGGCGTCATCCTAAAGCGTTTCAGTGGCAGCGATGCGGTCTCGCGCTGGGATGTGGTCGAGGTGCACCGCCGCGCAACTTCCCTGGCTGCTGCACGTTTCCTCGATTCCCTCCTGGAAAATACCGTTCCCTATCAAAGCCCTGCAAGTCGGTGGCGGCAGTGAGTTCGCCGCGGAATTCGAGCAAGCTTGCCAACAAAAAAAACTTGCCGTTGTTCGTGCTGTCACCCAAATCACCGAAGCTCAGCGCTCACGTGG
>Ga0210383_10000650_pt1 | contig 31604 bp, 21 predicted proteins | sample IncBWC14OmetaG_FD_160072 | JGI IMG/M metagenome (GOLD analysis project Ga0210383, IMG submission 160072) | Forest soil microbial communities from Barre Woods Harvard Forest LTER site, Petersham, Massachusetts, United States - Inc-BW-C-14-O ... | reverse complement strand
CGCGGCTCGGGGCCAGCCTGCACGTGAAAGGCGAGATCTCCGGCAACGAGGATCTGCTGATCGACGGCTCGGTCGAAGGACTGATCCAGCTTGATGAGCGGAAGCTGACGGTCGGAACTACCGCAAAAGTTACTGCCGATATCATCGCCCGCGAGGTGGTGGTGTACGGCACCGTGAAGGGAAACCTTCGCGCGAAAGACCGTATCGAAATTAAGAAGGATGGCTCCGTCAACGGCGATCTCACGACCGCCCGCATCATGATCGAAGACGGCGCCTACTTCAAAGGCTCCATCGAAATCGATAAGAGCTCCGAGAAGGATTCTTCAAGCAACGCGTTCGCAAAGAGCTCCAGCGCTCCCGTCGGCGCACCAGCAACCAAAACCATTTAATTCACCAAACATCATTTAGTTTTCTTCCGGGCGGCGCGGACTTCAGTCCTCGCCGCCCTTCGATTTTCCGCCTCCTTCGCTTTCCTCCGCAACATATTTCATAACTTGACAATTATCCTTATTGGATTAAAGTAGAGCCCTGTAACTCTCTCAAATCCGCGCGCCCCGGCTCTTGCCGCTCTCTCCCGGCGGCAAGTCTCCTTCAGCCGAGGACCCGCAAGGAACGTGGGGCACTTCAATGGGACGGCCAAGGCGATGCGGCCCGTACTCGTCATTTGCCCTGATGCTGTCGGTTCTCTCCGGCTGCGGTGGAGGTTCTTCCTCAGTACAAACTCCACCGCCTCCACCGCAGCCGGATTTCTCGATCGGATTTTCGCAAAATTCTGTCACCGTTCAGCAAGGCGCAACGAGTTCTCAAATCAGCCTCTCCATCAACCCGCTCAACGGATTCACCGGCCCAGTGCAAGTCACCTTTACGGGTTTACCCGCCGGTGTCGTATCGAATCCTTTTAGTCCGTTCAGCGTTGCGGCAGGCTCCAACACTCCCATCCTCTTCTCCGCTGCAGCCAACGCTTCAATCGGAACCTCCTCACTCATGGCCCAAGGCGTCAGCGGCTCTCTTTCTCATCCTGCCAATCTCGCTCTCACGGTTCAAAGCGGAGTCGTTGCAAATTTGCCGCGCACCGCCTATGCAAGGACAGACTCTATCCCGGCCATGGACGATCCACCGGGCGAGCCACACCACCGGCACATCGTCTACGATCCCTCCCACCAGCAGGTTTTCGTCGCCAACCGCGCCATGAACCGCGTCGAAGTTTTTTCGTCGGCGACCGCCACGCGCGTCGGCCAGATCAGCGTTCCCGGTGCAAGCAGCGCCGATCTTTCCGCGGACGGCACCACCGTTTGGATTGGCACAGTCACCGAACAACTCGCCGCCATCGATACCACATCGCTACAAGTCAAGGCGCGCTACGAAATCGCCGGTTTGCAACCTCTTCCCAACACACTCTTCGACCGCCCCGAAGAGTTGCTCGCCCTCTCGAATGGCAATGTGATGATGCGTCTTCGCCAATCCCAAACAGGCGAATCGCTGCTGGCTTTGTGGAATCCCACGTCAAACACTTTGACAAATCTCACGACCACCGCGCCGCAACTCTTCCAAAATGGCCTGGGCGCGATGGCCCGTACGGGCGACCAAACAAAAGTTTTGGTCGCAGCGAACGATTCAAGCGGCGAAATCGCCATATTCGATTCGCACGGCAACGTTCTCGCCGGTCCGTTTGGCCTCGGCAGCGGCGCCATTCCTCTGGTTGCCGCAAATCCCGACGGCTCGCGCTACGCCACTGTTTTCGTTTCGAACGGCGCCACGCAAGTGTTCCTTCTGGACGGCTCCTTCAATCAGATCGCCACGCACACGTCGCCGGCTGTAAACGGCCTCGAATTTTCTCGCGACGGCCAATTCTTGTACCTCAGTGAAAACGCCGCCTCTCCTCCCGTCATCACCGCGCTTGACGGACACACTCTCAACCTTATAGGACAGGTTTCTGATTTGTTGCTCGATGGCAGACGCACGGAAATCGAAGACGTGGACTCCACTCATCTTCTCTTCGGTATCGCCAACCGCGGCATTGCTTTTCTGGACGCCTCAAGCCCAGCTTCGCTTCCCGCATCAACGCCGGCCTTCGCCGCGCCACCCATCGCCCAGCCTTCCGAGGGCTCCAACAATGGTGGAAACGCCACCACTCTCGTAGGACAAGACTTTGAGGCCACCGCTCAGGTGCTGTTCGGCAGCCAGTCTGCCAGCAACCCCAGTGTGATCAGCGCCACACAAATCAATGCAACCTCTCCTCCCAACGCGGCAAGCGGCCCAACCAACATAACTGCGTATTTTCCCAGCGGATGGCTTTCCCTCGCTCCAGACGCGTTCAGCTACGGTCCGCAAGTTTTGCAAGTTTTCCCTAACGCTGGAAACCCAGCCGGCGGGGATACTGTGCAAATCTACGGCTATGGTTTCGGCACCGACCCCACAAAAATTACCGTCAAAGTTGGCGGCGCAACTGCGACTATCCAGAAAGTCGAAAACATCTCGACCATCGCAACGTCTCTCGGATTGGACGCCACTTATCCTTTCCCCATCGAACGCATCACCTTGCAAACGCCTTCGGGAGCCGCAGGGAAAGCCGATCTCGTCATCAACTCGCCCGCGGGCTCAATAACCGCCCCCAAGGCATTCCAATATCTACAAAGCGAAAATTTCTACGCCAAGCCTGCCTTCGACAGATTCATCGTGTACGACCAATCCCGCCAATGGCTTTACATGAGCGATGTCGACCATGTCGACGTTCTTGAACTGGCTACAGATTTCTTTCACGAACCCGGCATCGAGCCGCCTGGCGGCCCTCCCCCAACCGCGGGAATTCGTGGCCTCGCTCTCACGCCGGATGCTTCACAACTCATCGCCGCCGATTTCGGTTCACAGTGCATCTATCTCTTCGACCCGGACACCGCATCCGGCTCAACCGTCGCTGTCGGTGGCGTGGCGGGCTTTTCGAATTCCGGTCCCTCGCGCGTCGCTGCCACCAGCACGCAAGCCGTCTTTGTAGGCTTGAGCGCGGAGTCGGGCTCTTCCGGTTCCTGCACTTCCTGCCTCGGCCAACTGAATCTCAGCGCGAGCCCCCCGACCATTCAACCGGCCACGCAGCCCGAAGTTACCAGCCTCACCGGTGCTCCTCTGGTCCAATCGAATGGCAATGGCGATCAGGTATTCGTTGCGTTTGCCAATGCCCCTGGTGGCCCGCTTGCGCTTTGGAATTCATCCACACCGAATCAATTTTCGACGTTCACTGCTAATGACACCGCCACGGATCTTGGCGCCGCTTCCGATGGAACCATGTTTGCTCTCCAGGCCAACGGCACAACAGAAATTCGCGGTGCTGATCTCTCGCTCGCCGCAATCCCCTCAAATCCGGAACTCGCGCAAATTCCCGGACGCAATCAAGTACCCGGAGTGACGCTGCACCCAAGCGGCGCTTTGATCTATCAGCCGTTTCTCACCGACCCCGCTGGAAACGCAGGTGTGCAGGTCGGCGTTGACATCCTCGACGCGCACAGCGGCGCCCTCCGTCTGCGCATCTTCTTGCCACAACAATTGATGACCGACGTCGACGGCCTTCACGGCAGCTTCCTCACCATCGACGAAAACGGCCAGCGCCTCTTCGCCATCACCTCGACCGACGGAACGGCACAAAACGCTGGCATAACCATCGTCGAGTTAGCCAACGTCCCTCTCGGCATTGGAACCTTAACGCCTTCGACCGGCTCTGCAGCCGGCGGTGCCACTCTCACGATTCGCGGCAGCGGCTTCGTCAGCGGCACCACAGTCACCATCGGCGGCAAAGCTGCGACAGCCACCTACAAGGACATGAATACGCTAACGCTCGTGACGCCCGCCGTCACGGCAGGTTCGCAGCGCGTCACCATTACAAATCCCGACGGCGAAACCGTTTCCCTCGACGCCGCCTTCATCGCCAATTAGCATGCACCTCTTCGTAGGGGCATAGCTTTATCCTGAGCACGAGCGAAGGAATGCTGCGCCCCAGCTTGCCCGGGCGTCTATAGGTCAGCGCTTCTTTTCTCTGCATCTCGTCTTCAGTTACCCCAAATTGCTCCCTAACCAAACTCTCCTTTTTTTCATCTCATGCAATGTAGAATTCCCCGTGCAATCGAGCCTCGCTACACGGTGCTCAATTTAAGCGAGAGGTCAAGAGTCATGGAAACTCGCAAACTCGGCAATTCCGATTTGCAAATTACCCCGGTGGGATTTGGCGCCTGGGCTATCGGCGGCAGCGGTTGGGATTTTGCGTGGGGGCACCAGAAAGACGACGACTCCCTCGCCGCCATTCATCGCTCTCTCGAACTTGGCCTGAATTGGATCGATACCGCCGCGGTCTATGGCATCGGGCATTCCGAAGAAGTCGTCGCTCAGGCACTGAAAGACTGGCGCGGCCCGCGCCCCCACGTTTTCACCAAATGCGTTCTGCGCTGGGACAACCAAGGCCACGTCACCCAGAACCACACCGGCGCATCCATCCGCCAAGAGTGCGAAGACAGCCTACGCCGCCTGCAAATCGAAGTGATCGATCTTTACCAAATGCATTGGCCGCCCTCTGACAACGGTCCCGGCCTTGAGGAAGCGTGGCAAACCATGGCTGAGCTCCGAAAAGAAGGCAAAGTCCGATGGATCGGCGTCTCCAATTTCAATGTCGAACAAATAATGCGCGCCGAAAAAATCGCCACGCCAACTTCCTTGCAACCGCCCTATTCCCTAATTCGCCGTGCGGTCGATAAAGAAATCTTGCCCTATTGCAGGCAGCAGGGAATCGGCGTCATCGCCTATGCGCCGATGGCCTCCGGACTCCTCACCGGCGCGATGACTCGCGAGCGCGCTGCAGCCCTGCCAGCCGACGATTTCCGCAGCAAAAGTCCGGAGTTTCGAGAGCCCCGCCTCTCAAAGAATATTGAGCTCGTCGAGCGTCTCCGCAAAGTCGGCACGCGCCACGGCCGTAACCCGGGCGAAGTCGCTGTCGCCTGGGTTCTCAGCAATCCCGCCGTCACAGGAGCCATCGTCGGCGCTCGCAATGCCAAACAGGCCGAAGGCGTGATGCGCGCCGGCGAACTAAAACTGTCGCCCGAAGAAATCATAGAAATCGAAGGCGCCGCCGCTGCAGCGGTAGCCCGCTGAGCCGCTGCGAAAACGTCGTAGGGGCGGGGCTTGCCCCGCCCGCTCGATCTGCCAAACTACACAAATCAAGCCCGCGCAAAATCCGGCCGCCAATCCTTAATCAATTTCTTGATCGCCTTCCGCTCAACAATCTTTTCCTCAAGCACCTTCCGCGCAAGCTCCGGTAACTCCGCATTGCTCGCGAAACGCAACGCCACGAGCTGGTCGATCGTAAACTCCCCGATCCGCGCGTGCATGTCCGCCGGGAGCACCCGTTCGAATCGCAGCCGCTCCTCGAGACGAATCACCCGGTCCTGTACCTTCAGCACCATCCCGCGCGCCGTCCCAATCCCTACAAAAAGTGCCGCCGCTACAACTACGGAAAGTACTCCGCTTACGGAGAACCACGTCTTCACGCACCAATAAATCGCAAAGCCCAAGTTAATCAAAAGCACGGGCAACACAAAAAAATGAAACGGTGGCACCCATTTCGCGTGACTCTCAAAACTCTGTTCAGTCATCTCAATCCTCCAAGTTGCGCGCCGATTCTAACAGAACCGCTCGTGGGGGCGTCCCGCAACTCCATGCCGCCGTCCGCGCGTCGGACTCCTGTCTCAACCCTATTTCACCTAAACCGTTTCTCCGCCTCGTGCATCCAACCTTCAGGTAAACTTAATTCGATCGCGGAAAGAAGTCGCGCGTGAGCACGAGGAGCTAGCAACATGGCAAAAGCCGTCTGGGGCGGCAGGGTCATCGCCGAAAGCAACGACACCGTGGTCGTCGAAGGCAATCAGTATTTTCCTGCCGACTCGGTCGCTAAAAATGTTTTGAAGTCCAGTACGCACACATCGATTTGTCCGTGGAAAGGCACGGCCCATTACTATCACGTTGAAGTCGATGGCATGAAAAACGAAAACGCCGCCTGGTACTATCCCGAACCAAGTCCAGCTGCGGCGGAAATCAAAGGAAGAATTGCCTTTTGGAAAGGTGTAAGCGTCGAAGCCGGCAAAGATTAAGAGTCCACAACCGCCAATCGAACTCGCGATCTCCTGTGGCTGCAAACCGCGGCCCCTTCTTTTATTTTGTAAGCTCGTTCTTGAAGACCGCCCCGTTGTGCATTACGAAATGCACATGCTCGAGTTCGCTCACATCCTTCAACGGATCCCCGGACACGGCAACGATGTCCGCGTAAGCCCCCGCTGCGACCACGCCGATCTCGCCTTTCATCTCCAGCATTTCGCTCGCGCGCACGGTAGCCGCCTGAATCGCATCCATGGGAGTCATCCCCAGCGAAACCATTCGCCGGAATTCCTGCGCAATCGGTTCCGTCCACGGAATCCCGCCCATGTCCGTTCCAAACACGATCTTCAAATGCGCCTGCATTGCCTTGCGAAACGAAATTTCATGCACTGCCGCCCGCGCACGGTCCCGCTTCCCGCCTGGCGTATCCGCTGGCGCCCAGTCGCCGTAGTACGGTTCAAGCGTCGGGCAATACCACGTCCCCTGCTGTTTCATCTGCGCGATCTGCGCGTCCGTGATCTCCAGCCCGTGTTCGATCGAATCGCATCCGCCATCCAACGCACGCTGCAAGCCGATTCCGTTGTACGCGTGGCACGCCACTTTCTTCCCCCATCCGTGCGTCTCATCCACCACCGCCTTCAATTCCTCCACCGTCAGCGTCGGCTGCGATACCAGCTTTCCCTCTTTGTCTACCCACGACCGGTGCGTCATATACACCTTGATCCAATCCGCGCCATGCTCCAGTTGTTGCCGCGCCGCCTTCCGCGCCTCCACCGGTCCGTCAACAAGTTGCGCGCCCTTCGGCATATCCAATTCCGGCGCATAGTCTTCCAGGTTGTAGCCGCCTGTGGTTGAAATCGCGCGCGTTGCGCAGAATAGCCTCGGCCCTGGAATCGTCCCTTCCTCAATCGCTTGCTTGATCTCTACGTCGCCGTACCCCGCGCCTTCCGTTTCCACGTCGCGCAGCGTCGTAAATCCTTGTTCCAGCGCCCTCCGCGTCGCAAACGTTGCCCTCGCTGCTCTCAGCGCGATCCCCGCCTTCAGAATGTTTACGTCGTAGCCGCCTTTGTTTGGATCTTCGCCCCACAGAAAAATGTGCGTGTGTGAATCGATCAGTCCCGGTAAAACCGTCGCTGCGGAAAGATCGATCACCTTAGCGCTCGGCGGAACCGGCGTGGAACCGTCCGTCACTTTCTCGATATGTTCGCCACGCACAAAAATCAGCTGATTCTTCCGCGGCGTATCGCTAGCCCCATCGATCAACGTTCCTGCGCGAATCACCGTCAACGAAGCGCCCGATGGCGCAGCAGTCTGCGCGCGCAAACTTACGGCGCCCAATAACACCGAAATAACCAAAAGCAAGATCATCTTTTTCATGGATCACCCCTCGGCGGCGGACCGTAGCTTGCCCCAAGAACAACCACGATTGCAAGGCATCTGCTCGCCTCAATCCCGTTCGCGATTGAGGATTTTCCCCCGCCGCGTTCTATTCGCACCGCTGGAGTATCTCTTTATGAACAGCACTGTCGGTCGTTCTATTGCCACAACGATGTCTATTACGTTTCTATAAGGATGTGAAATTTATGCTCCATCACTTTTCTCTTACACAACGTAACTGGCCGTTCCGGTCGCTCTGCCTGCTTCTCTGCTTCATCGCGCCTGCAATCTGCAAAGCGCAAGGTGTCGGTCAGGTCGAGTGTGCGCGCCCCGGCGATTTCGTCTATCTCTACAGCTCCATGACCACTCTCGATGTTCGCCTCACCCTGCAATGCGGCCAACAAGTGGAAGTTACGGGCCGCTACGATCAATATTTCGGCGTTCGTACCGCCGACGGCCAGACTGGTTACGTCCCTATCGATTTCTTGCTGTTGCTAAAAACCGCTCCGGGCGCAAAGCCCGTTCTGGCACCGACGAAAGAAACAACTAGAGAGAAGTTAGCGTACGATCCTCCTGCCAAAAAGCCAGAAGTTCCCTCGAACGCTCCTGCTTCTGCCCAAATTCTCATTTTGCTCGATAGCACTCCGGTTCGAATGAAGCTGGGCAGAACTCTTTCCTCCGCCGACGCACAAGTTGGCGATGAGGTAGACCTCGAAGTCTCGGAAGATGTCGTTGTGGACGGGCTTCTCGTAATTGCGAAAGGGGCCAACGCCATCGGTGTCATCAATGAAGCCGAACCCAGAAAGGCTCTAGGCCGCGGCGGCAAGCTCGGTGTGCTCGTCAGAAGCGTCCGCCTCGCCAACAATCAGGAGGCCGTCTTGCGCTCCGGCGGCGAAGCCAAAGGCTCCAGTTCTACGGCCGGCATCGTCATTCCGGTCATGCACGGGAAAGACATCACCTTCCCCAAAGGCACCGAAATCACCGCCTATGTGAACGGCGACACTCGCCTGAAGCGCGAAAATTTTCACCCCGCCCCCGAAACTCCGGACGCCCCACCCAGCGGCAAAGTTTCCAATCTGCCTCATCCCTAAGCGCAATTTGCCGCCGTCCGAACCCTAGCCACCAATTTCTTCGTAGGGGCACGGCATGCCGCGCCCTCTTTCTACTTCTGCTGCTCGCGTCTCTCGTAGGGGCGGGGCTTGCCCCGCCCGGTTTATGTCAGGCGAGCGAATCACAAATCGAATATCTTTGGAGAATTACTTTCAGCTACCGAAAAGATTCGGTTGTAGCCTGCTGTAACCATGCTCATGCGCCCAAAGCGTCAGCGGAATCGCAGCAAGATCATCCACCACCGGCACAGCATGCCCGTCCTTCGTCAGGTCGATCGTTCGCACAAAAAATTTGCACGTCTCGCAAGCCTCTACGCGAACGTGCGGAAATTGTTCCGCGACGTAAACAGGCAGCTTCCTTTCATCTTCTTCCCCGCAAGTCGGGCAAAGGATGCGGCGAAACTCCCACTCATATCCGCAAAAAGAGCAGACCAAGCAGCGCTTTCCTCCATCGCCCTCGATACGCAACACTCCAAACAGAGGTCTTCCACCACACAACGGGCACACCCGCGGCGTCGCCAGCACGGGCGGAACAGCCATCCGACCCGCGACATACGCAGCGTAGGGTTGCAGAAATGCCCGCGGAAAAAACTGCGCAAACGCTCCGATTTGCTGATCGAAAAGGCCGCCAAGCTCCCAGTACGAGCTCAAAAGTGCGATCCACGATTCAGACGGCAGCGCTGCAATTTCCCGCGCAGCCGCGGCAAGCGCGTTTGGCGCATTCTGCTCCACCAGGGATAGAAAATTTCGAAAATGTGGTAGCAGCAGCGTGAGATCCAGGCTATCGCGCACAGATGCGAATTGGAGATTCCCCGGCCGGTGCTCGCTGGCGTTAGAAATGTCCACCAGAAAGCTCTTATGGAAGCTAACGATTCTCTTATAGAACGAAAGCAGTTCGCTTGCCGATGATTTTTCCGAGATAAGTTTCTCGGCGCGCCGGATCCGCGCGTCGTACTCGCTGGTTACCGCTTGTGGGGACATCATTTCTTCGGAGAGGCTGGCTGCCCGGTAATCTCTTTATACCAGCCCGGGTGGTACCGTTTCACAAAATTGAGAGGAACATCCCCATGGACCATGGAATCCAACGCACCGCGCTCCGCGAAAACGGCCATGTAAACGTGAAGCAGAAAAAGTCCGATCGTCAGCAGCGCCGACGAAGCGTGGACCAAAACCGCAGCGTAACGCAGGTAGCGCCAGCTCCACGGAATGTTTTCCGGGAACCACAGCACGAGCCCGCTCAACAAGAGCAGCACTACGCAAACCACAAAACCCCAGAACAGCGATTTCTGTCCCGCGTTATAGCGCCCCGCCGGCGGCATCTTCTCGTCTTCATTCTGCACGTAGTACCCGACGGATTTGAACCAAACCTTGTCGTTCTCATCCACGTGCATGTGCGAAGCCCACATGGCATACATCACCGCCACGCAAGCAGCGAAAATCAGCCCCATCCATGGATGCAGCATGCGCGAAATCTGCCCGCCGCCGCAGATTGCGACCAGCCAGAAGAAAAGCCAAGGCGACCAGAAAGCCAGCCCGCTCAAAAGCAAATACAAATACGAACCCGCGGCGATCCAATGCGTTATCCGTTCCTTGAAGTTGTAGCGCAGCACGTGGCCCGAAGGCACAGTTTGCTCGATTTGGCTCACGGCTCCGCTCCTTCATGCGGTTGCTTGATCGTCTCCTCACGTTCTTTCGGCCCGAATCGCAAATAGTGCACGACAAGCCCGAGGATCCCGCCAATCATCGCTGCATTTCCCAGCCACTTCAGCGGCCCCTTCCATAGCTTTACCGACCACGGAATGCTCGGATTCGACGGCAGTCCGCCGTAAAGTTCCGGCTTGGTCGCGTCATGCAGTACATATACGACGCCAGTCCCGCCGACTCCCGCCGGATCGTACACGCCTGCATTTGGGAAATTGTAATCAGTACGAAGCTGCTTCGCGCGCTTCTCCGCCAAATCCTTCATATCCTCTTTGCTGCCAAAGTGCAGGCAGCCAGTTGGACATGACTTGATGCAGGCAGGCTCCAGCCCTTCGCTCACGCGATCCGCACATAGCGTGCACTTGAAGACGCGATTCGTTTTCGGATTCATTTTCGGGATATCGAATGGGCATCCCGTGATGCAATAGCCGCACCCAATGCAGTTCGCTTGCTGAAAATCGACAATCCCGTTCGTGTATTGCACGATCGCGCCGTCAGACGGGCAGGCCGCCAAACAGCCCGGATCCGCGCAATGCATGCACTGATTTTTCCGCATCAGCCACATCAGCGAGCCGTCTTCCTTCTCGTGCTCGTTGAAGAGAATCAGGTTCCAATAATTCCAACGCGTCTCCGGCATCGTCTGATACGTGTTGTCGAAGACAGTTTCGCCAAATGGCAAATCGTTCCACTCCATGCACGCCACTTCGCATGCCTTGCAGCCGATGCACGTCGTAGTGTCAATGAGTTTGCAGACGGTGAACTCGCGCTGAGCGTCTTCGCCGGGGACACTACCCGCGTGTCCAGAAATCTTTTGAACGCGTAATGTGGCTTGGCTCATGCGCGTCCCCTAGACCTTCTCCACTTTTACGAGAAAGCCCTTGAATTCCGGTGTGTGCGCGTTCGGATCCACCGCCGTGTGCGACAGCGCGTTCACCAAAGTTCTTGCCGTCTTGCCCTCGTCCTCGGCGATACCGCGGTATCCCCAATGAAAGGGAATCCCAATCTGGTAGGTTTTTTTGCCGTCTATCATCATCGATTTAATGCGCTTGGTCACCATGGCCTTCGCGATGTAGTCGCCGCGCGCGCTCGAAATTTTCACGTGTTCTCCGCCGCGAATCCCCATCTCATCGGCCATTTCCGCGGCCATCTCGATAAATGGCTCGGGCACGAGTTGCACGTTCATAGGGTTATTCTTCGTCCAATAATGATAGTGCTCCGTCAAGCGGAACGTGGTGCACACCACGTTGAACCCTTCCTTGGGCGATCCGAATTTGTCATCGGCATCCTTGAATTTCGTGACCACTGGATTATGCGTGCGCCCTGCATGGAACAGATTGTCGATCGGGCTCTCAATCGGCTCGTAAAACTCAGGGAAAGGCCCATCCGCAAAGGCTGCCAGTGGAGCGAAAATCCGGCCCACACCTTCCGGATTCATGATGAACGGTCCCATGTGATCCTTAGGATGCGAGTCCGCCTTGAAGTCGGGAACATCGTTCCCCACCCATTTCTGCGCCCCCTCGTTCCACCAGACTTGCTTCCGCGACGCATCCCACGGCTTTCCGTCCACGTCGCACGAAGCCCTGTTGTAAAGCACACGCCGATTCGCCGGCCAGGACCATCCCCACCCTGGATGCACGCCCATGTTGGATGGATCAGACGGATCGCGCCGCGCCGTCTGATTGCCCGCCTCCGTAAACGACCCCGAATAAATCCAGTTTCCACAAGCGGTCGTTCCGTCGTCCTTCAGCCAGGCAAAGCCGGGCAGCTGCTGACCGGCCTTAATCTGAACTTTGGTAGCCGGGTCTTCTAGATCGGCCAGCGCCTTGCCGTTAAGCTCCTTCAAAACTTCGCTCAAAGCCGGACTCTGCGGAGTCGTGTAGCCCCACGTTAGATTCAGGATCGGATCAGGGAATTTGCCACCTTCTTTTTTATACAGCTCCCGGACTTTCAGGAAGATCTGCGCGACGATCGCCTGATCTAGCCGGCAATCTCCCGGCGTAGGAACCGCCGCGTTTTTCCACAGCAGCCAGCGCGCGGAATTCGTAAACGATCCGTCTTTCTCCGCAAAGCCCGCGCACGGCAACCGGTACACGGTCGTCTGAATCTGTTTCATGTCGCCTTGCGCGATCACCCGGGGCGACTTCCAGAACTCGCTAGTCTCGTCCTGATAAATCTCCCCAACGACGAGCCACTCTGCTTTTTTAAGTGCGTCGATATTCTTATTCGAGTCCGGCCCGATGGCCACGCCGTTCATGCCAAAGGCAAGCATGCCTTTGACGACGCCGTTGTACATGTTGTTCCACAAGTTCGTCCACGAATAATCCCGGTCCACTTTCGGCAGATAATCGAAAGCCCACCCGTTCTCCTTGGTGGCCGCGTCGCCGTACATGGCCTTCATGAAGCTGACGATGAATTTCGGCGTGTTGCTGTAATAGTTCCAGGAATCCCACGGGGCCGGTTTGGAAGACGTAGGTGTCGCTCTCTTCATCCACGCATCGAAAGAACCATCGCCTGGCGTCGGCACTTTCATGTACCCGGGCAGAGTGTCGAACAGTCCGGCCATATCCGTGGCGCCCTGAATGTTAGAATGCCCGCGCAACGCGTTGACGCCTCCGCCCGCTCGGCCCACGTTTCCGAGCAGCAGCTGTAACATCGCCGCCGTTCGAATGATTTGCGTGCCGAAGCTGTGATGCGTCCATCCCACGGCATAAATAATCGTGCCGGCCTTCTTCATATCGCCGTCTTTGCGAATCGAGGTAAAAAGCTCGGCGGCCTTAAGGAATTGTTCTTTGGGAATGCCGGTGATCCGCTCAATGATCTCGGGCGTATATCGCGAATAGTGCTTCTTCAAAAGCTGGAACACGCAGTTTGGATTCTGCAGCGTCAGGTCGTAATCGACGCTTCCTGGCAACCCAGGCGACGTCCCGGCCACGGCTGCGCTGTGCGCTGCTCCGCCAGCCGCGTCGTAATTCCATGTCGATTTGTCGTAGCTAAACTTGGTCGCATCAAACCCAGAAAAAACGCCGTCCGTATCCGCCGGCAGCTTGAAGTCGCTCTTAATGACAAACGCTGCGTTCGTGTAATTAACGAGGTAGTCTTTCGCAATCCGGTTGTTTTCGATCGCGTAGTTGATCATGCCGCCCAGGAAGGCGATGTCCGTTCCCGCGCGAATCTGGCAAAACATATCCGCCACCGCGGAGGTCCGCGTGAAGCGCGGGTCCACGGAAATCATCTTCGCGCTGCGTGTACGCTTCGCTTCAATGGCCCATTTGAATCCGCACGGGTGATTCTCGGCTGGATTCCCGCCCATGATGAGCATCATGTCGGTGTTCTTCATGTCCACCCAGCCGTTCGTCATTGCGCCCCGGCCAAACGTTGGTCCCAAACTTGAGACCGTGGGGCCGTGTCAAACCCTGGCCTGATTTTCTAAATGCACGACCCCCAGGGCGCGCATCGCTTTAACGACTAGATAGTTGAACTCATTCGTGTCCGTGCATCCGCCGATCCACGATATCGCTTCCGTCCGGTTAACCGTTACTCCTTTGGCGTCCTTCTCGATGAAGCTGTCGTCCCGCGTCTTCTTGATCCGCGCCGCAATCTCGTTCAGCGCGTCATCCCAGGAAATATCTTCCCATTGCGTGCCGCCAGGCCGCCGCACTTGTGGTTTCAAGAGCCTGCGATCATTGAGGATATCTTGCTCAAGAGAGGCCCCCTTAGGGCACAACGTGCCCCGGTTGGTCGGGTGATCGGGATCGCCTTCCACGTGCACCACTTGCGGCGGGACATTCTTCGCGCGGTCCCCGATGGTATAAATAATGGTCCCGCAACCCACTGCGCAATAAGGACATGTCGAACGTGTTTCGTTCGCGCGCGCGATTTTCAGCACCCGGAGTTGGGCTAAGGCGGGTTTAAGGTCGAATCCGAAAACGGCGGCAGCCGCTCCGCCTATCGTGGTGAACTTCAGAAAGTCTCTGCGGGTAGCCTGCATGGTACCCCCTGGGGTAGAGACGACAGAACTGCGCAAGACTCTTCCTAGATACTGCCAATCCGTAGCGAAGTCAAGTATTCGACGCAGGCTCAAGATGGAAAGATACATAAATTCATCTGCTTGGCCAAAAGTCGCGGCGCAGTAATGCGAGGGCAGGGACACAAACACGACACCAAGGAGAAAACTCAGCCCGTCACAGCCCCGTAGAACTTCCAGTTGGGCTGATAGTCGCGGTTCACGGAAATTTTGGCAAGAGACGCGCGAACCAGTTCGATGGGCATATTCCCGGTCGCGTAGAGCGCGTCGTGGAAAGCGCGATTGGACATCTTGCCCGAAACCACGAACTCTTTATGGAGCGCATAAAACTGCAGCGCGCCGAGCATGTACGCGCACTGATAGATGGGCTCGTAAGAACCTTCGAAAGACCGCCGGACCTCGCCTTCCGCGTTGGCGCGCTCGTGGCCGACGCGTTCGACAAGAAAATCCACGCACTTCTGCGCCGGCCACTGCCCGAGATGAAAGTTAAGAGAGAAAATAATCCGCGCGCACCGGTGCATGCGCCAGAAGAGAACGCCAACTCGCTGTTCAGGCGTCCGATCGTAGCCCAAGTCCCACATCAGCATTTCCCAATAAAACGCCATTCCCTCTGTCCAGAACGCCGTGTGAAAGGGAGCGCGATAGACGCGATACCGCTGCGACATATAGCCCTGCATGTGATGGCCGGGAACAAGCTCATGAAACACGGTACCGCGCGAGAAATTCGTATTGTTGCCGCGCAAGACCTCCAAGCGTTCCTGGAGACCCATCGTGCTTGCGGGAGAAGACACCATGATGACATCGCCGCCGAGAAAAAATGGGCTCGCCAGCTGCATTTGAGGCGTCATCGCCTCTTCCCACCAATCCTCACGCACAAGCGCAGGGATGGTAACGAGGTCATGCGCGTCAATGAATGCCATGGCCTCCTTCTGAAGTTCCCGGACGACATAGATCATCTTTCCCGGCGCGGCATAGTCGTTTTTGACTTTCTCGAGGGCTTTCTTCCAGTCGTCGCCAAAGCCCAGCTCGCGGGAAGCGCGAAGCATTTCGTTGTCGCACCACGCGAATTCCTTATTCGCAATGACCACGAGGTCTTCTGGCGTGTAAGCCACGACGTTGTAACGCAGCGCTTCCACGAGCGCGTCGCGGCCCGCGGGGCCGACTCCAGCGAGATCGCCGCTTTCAGGAGGGGCGCTGAATTCCTCGCGGGGGCCACGTCCAGTGCCGCCTCCGCTGAGCGCCGGCGGTTGCGCGCCTTCAGGCGGAAGCTTGATCCCCGCGGCGGTCAGCAGCACGCGAAGGTGCTGATCCATCGCGGCGTCCACTTGTTTGTACAGGTTATCGTTCCACCAGGCGAATTCGGGATCGTAAAGGTTGTAAAAGTCGTGCCACCAGCGGAGCGCAGCCCGCAGATCGTTGATGCGATTGGCGGCGCGAGCCAGCAAACCGGAGCGCGGCTTCGGATTTGGAAGGGAAGCCGAAGCCTTTTTGATGTCGCCGAGGGCGCTGGTGAGCACAGCAGCCGCTTTCTGCGAATCGAGCGTTTCCATCCGCCGCCGCGCTTCCTCAAGATCAATCACGAATGCCTGATATGGGACGAGCGGCGCGATTTCAGAATTTTTGCGATCGTCATCGATCAACTGCCTGCGCTGATGCTCGAGCAGACTGCGAAAAAGTGTGAAGTCGAGCCGGCCATCCTCGCTGAGAGCATCAAACTTGACGCTATCCAGCAGTTGAAGCTGAGCCGCAAAGAATGCGTCTACCTTGGCTTTTCGTGCCGGGGAAGCAGCGAGCGGATACATCCGGTACAGATCGCGGAGATCAATCTGGTAGCGTTCGATCATTGGCCGCAGCTCGCTGAAGCTAACGTCCAGCAGCGAACCATCCGCGGCGTGCTCGCAAGCACAAGCCGATAAATCCCTGGAATCCGCAGCGCGCGAGGGTTTTTGCGCCGGCTCTTTAGCGCTCGCGATGGCAGGCGTTTCGGGCAGAAGACTCGCAGCAAGCACCGCAAGCCCAGTTTTGAGAGCACTTCTTCGATCAGAATTTACCCTTTTCATTGCGCTCCTCTGCATACGCCCACCGTCTCGGCTGCTTCAACAAAGGGGAGAGCATTCCACAAGACGCACACAACTACCAACAATAAAGTGTTTAGGGGAGAATATGGGCGGGGGAGCCTGCTATGCGGAAACCGATTGACTGGCGGGGGCAGCGTCGGTGTCCGTGGTTGAGCGAGCGCCGGCGGCGCGATAGCGCACTATCAGCAACGTCAGGTCATCGGCCTGGCTTGCGCCGCGCGCGAAATTCTCCACCGCCTCAAGCACACATTTCTGAAGCTGATCCAGTGGGCATTCTGTCTGCCCCATCAGGATTTCGCGAAGGCGAGGAACGCCGAACATTTGCTCGTCTGGATCCATGGCTTCCGTGACGCCGTCGCTAAACAGCACCATCGTGTCTCCCGGCTCGAGCTTCAATCGCGCCGTCGTGTATTCCGCCTCAGGCACCAATCCCACTGGGTACGACCCCTCGCTGAAAGGCTCCTCAGCCACGCCATGTCGAATCAAGAACGGCGAAGGATGCCCGGCATTGATGAACTCAAGATGCCCGTCGTCGTCGAGAATCCCGAAGAACATCGTTGCATATCGCCCTACTTCGGCGTGATCGCACAGAAAGCGATTGACGTGATTGAAAACGCGCGCGGGATCGGTGCCCAGAGTCATCGCGGAAAGCGCGCCCTGCAGCATCGTCGTCAGCAGCGCGGCGCCGAGTCCTTTCCCCGACACGTCGGCAATCAGAAACGCGGTTCGATTGTTCTCCAGCGGGAAAACGTCAAAGTAATCGCCTCCCACGGAGAGGCAAGGATAGTTGCAGCCCGCCACGGCAAAATGAGGATGATCCGGGAAGTTTCGCGGCAGCAGCGCCTGTTGAATGTCCCGCGCAATATTGATTTGTTCCTCCATGCGCTGGCGTTCGCGCTCACGCACGACCAGCCGGGCATTGTCCAAAATGCTCGCCGCATCAGCGGCCAGCGCGTCAAGGATTTGCCGGTCGAGCTTCGAAAAAGCCGCCGGCCGCCGCGAATCCAGATACAGCACTCCGAGAGGATGGCCATACGCAGGAGTCGAGCTGCTGGAATCGGGAGAGCTAGCCCGGTGCACAGCATATAGCGGTATCACTACGACAGCCCGCAGCCGCTGCGCGATGATGCTCTGCGCGGATTGCAAATCCATCTCGGCGCGCTCGATGTCTTCGGTAACCACCGGCGAATGCTGCCGCAATGCCAGCTGAATGGCTGTCTGGCTGGGGGTGATGCTTTCCGGCGGAAGTCGCAGCCCGCCAGTCCGTCGAGCGAGGCGCACCTTGAGCGCGCCAGTCGGGTCGGCCTCAAGAAGCATCCCGCGGTCGGCATCCGTCACCGACACGGCATGATCGAGCATCGTGCCGAGCACCGAATCCAGCGGAAGCTGCGAGTGCAGCAGAGTCGTTGCTTCCAGGAGCAAGTTGAGCTTCCTAAGCCCGCCGCCCACCGGCTCCGAACTCGTGATGTGTTCGATGCGCGTGAGCAGATTCGGCAGCGATTCTTCGCCGCTCGCCGTGCCCGAACGAAACACGATTTCATACGAATCTTCCAGCCCAAAGGTGATCGAGTCGCCGTCATTCAGCTGCCGGCTTTCGACCTTTTCCCCGTTGACGAAAAGCCCGCGCCGCTGCCCGCGATCTTCGATGTACAGCCGCCCCGCTTCAGTCACCAGCGCCGCGCAATTGCGCGAAATGCGCCGGTCAGAAAGCTGCAAATGATTCCCGGTTTCCGCCCCGCGGCCTATCAGGAAAGGCGTCTGCGTCACGCGCACGTACCGCCGCGCGCCGTCCGGCGAGACGACCTCGAGAACTGCACCACCCAGCGAAATGGAAGCTGTATCGGGCATGGGCTATTCGCGACGGGATTGTAGCACGCAAGAGAGCTATTCGTTTCGCAAGGCATCCATGGGGTCGAGTTTAGAGGCCCGCAGCGCGGGCAGATAGCTTGCCGCGAGGGCGATCGCCGCAAGCATGACCGTAGCCATTGCGAGTGTTGCTGCATCGTAAGCTTTCAAGCCAAAGAGCAGGGAAGAGGCGGTGCTCGACAGGGCGAGTGCAAGAGCCACCCCGATTGTCAGTCCAATCGAAAGCAGCATTAGAGATTCGCGCAGCACGAGCGCTATGATCGAGCGCCGGTCCGCCCCCAGCGACATCCGTATCCCAATCTCATTGCGCCGTCGAGCCACCATATAGGAAATCACGCCGTACAATCCAATAACGGCGAGAGCCACCGCCAGCCCTCCAAAAAATCCAGACAACTTGGCCATCAATCGCTCGCGCAACAAGCCCTCTTCAATCATTGTGGGATAACTGTAGAAGCTTAGGTCGAGGCCGGGATGTGCCGAATTGGCCGCTGCCTGAACGGCGGGGGTGAGTTCAGCAAGCGGCAAGCTCGAGCGAATTGCGATGAGCGAATCTTGGTCCTGTCGTGGGTCCTGCTCAATACACAAATAAACGATTGGCAGAGGCTCTTCCCGCATGTCGCCATACTTCGTGTCCTTGACTAACCCCACGATTTCGAACGGTCCGCTGATTTTACTCAACCGGCGCACCCGCATCACCGTGCCCACCGGATTGCCGGTCTTGAGGATCTTGCGCGCCATGGTTTCATTGACGATCGCTACCAGCGGCGAACCCGCAACGTCGTGGTCATTGAAATCGCGGCCCGTCTGGAGCGGTGTTTGCAGCGTCTGGAAAAATCCAGGGCTCACGTGATTGAAGGCCGCAGTGGGATTTTCGTCTTTTAGCGGTTCCGCAGTTCCGGGAAGAATGTCATGAATTTCCTCGTCGCCGCTCAGAGGAACAGTTGCCGCGATGGCCGCGTTGTCCACTCCCGGAATCGCCCGCACCCGGCTGAGAAGTTCCTGTCCGAAGTTAATGCGGCGCTCGTTGGGAAGTTTAAGAGTGGTGAAATCGATATCGGTCACAAGAATGCCGGTTTGCCGGAAGCCAATCTCGACGGACGTCAGCTTGGCCAGGCTTCGTGCGAACAGCAGAGCGCCGACCAGCAGCGTGAGGGACAGCGCAATTTGCGAAACCACCAAAATGCGCCGCAATCCAAAACGCGAGCGGCCTTCCGTGCTCCCGCGGCTGCTCTCTTTCAATACGACACCGGGCGCCACACTGGTGGCCCGTAGCGCCGGGGCCAATCCAAAAAAGACGCAAGTGAGCACCGCAAGCCCGGCAGTGAAACCAAACACTCGCCAATCCGCCCCGAGTTCGACGAAGAGTGGATCGCGTTGCGTGCTCAGCGACGCTACAAGTACCTGGCTCAGGCTGTGGGCTAACAGTCCTCCCAGAGCTGCTCCAATCACCGCCAGCAGAAGGCTTTCTGCCAGCAGTTGACGAATGAGTCTGCCGCGGCTGGCGCCTACCGCCATCCTCAGGCCCATCTCCTTTTCTCGTGCGCTGGCCCGCGCCAGCAAAAGGTTAGCCAGATTTGCGGAGGCTATGAGCAAAACGAGTCCGGCGAGCGCCAGAAGCAGCCACAGCGGCCGTTCATAATCATTGCGCAGATCCGAAACGCCAGAATCGGCGGAAAAGGCGCCCAGTCGGAGGGCGAGGAAATGCTTGGTATTCTCCGGATTGTAATCTTCGGGCAGCGTGGCCTCAAAAATTCCCGGAGAGATGGCCTGCAATTGCGCCGTAGCGCGTTCCATGGTCCAGCCCCGTTTCAGCCGCCCCATAGAGGCGAGCCACCATCCAGAGCGGCTTTTCATTTGGCTGTCCTCGCCCATGATCGCTGGCTCCGTGCACAGCGGGACTGCCACGTCGAAATTACGGCCAACTTCGACGCCGTAAAAATCGGCACGAGTAACGCCAATAATCTCGAACGGACGCTTGCTAAGGGTAAGCGCCCGGCCAAGCACCGAGCGATCGCCCGCGAATTCGCGTTGCCAGAAGGAATAGCTGATGACCGCACCGCCCGGTGCGCAGCCCGGAGTGTCGTCCGCGGCATTCAATAAACGGCCGAGCGCAGGCTCGAGGCCCAGCGTCTGAAAGAATTCGCCGCTGACCCAAAGCCCCTCTACATTGTGAACTTCGCCGCTCGGCGCCATGTTGAACTTCGTGGGACTCCAGGCAAAGAGATGGGAAAACGCCTGTTGCTGCGCGTGAATTTCTACCCACATGGCGTACGTAAGATCAGAGTAGCGGCTGGTGAAGTCTCCGCTCACATTGTGGCGATGGTCGATGGCGATCCTGGCTAGTTCCTGGGGGTTCTTGACTGGCAGCGTGCGCATGCGCACGGCGTCTAGTAATTGAAAGATAGCGGTATTTGCTCCGATCCCTAGCGCGAGAGAAAGAATGGCCGCTCCCGCAAATACTTTGTTGAAACGCAGAAGACGCGCCCCGAAGCGTAGGTCGCTCCACAGAGTTTCGAGGTGCGTCTCCCAACTCGCCGAACGTACATTCTCTTTCACCGCTTCCACCCCGCCCATCTCCATCCGTGCCGCGCGCTGCGCCTCTTCGCGCGTCATTCCCCCGTGCATTTTTTCAGCGATGGATTTTTCCAGAAAATCACGCAGCTCGTCGTCGAGTTCTTGCTCGCCTTGCCGCTTGCGGAACAGGCCGCGGAGTCCAGCGAAAAGATTCGTCCAAAATCCCAAGATGTCCTCCTGCTAGCTTCGCGTTACGATGCGGTCTGCAGAATTCTCGCGATGGCCGCGACTTGCCGCTCCCACTCTTTCGTTTCGCTCTTCAGCTTTTGACGCCCGGCTTTTGTGAGCGAGTAGTATTTTGCTCGGCGATTGTTTTCGGAGGTGCGCCACTCGCAGGCAATAAGGTCGGCACGCTCGAGACGGCGGAAGGCAGGGAACAAAGAGCCGGGGTTGACCTCGAACACGCCGTGGCTCAGTTGCTGAATCCTCTGCGAAATCCCCCACCCATGCAGCGGCTCCGGCGCCAGCGTCTTCAAAATCAGCATGTCCAAAGTCCCTTGCACCAGCGTCGCGGAAGTGTCCGTCACGGCATCTCCTCTCGAATGTCAAGAGAAAGATACACCGCTTCTCTCGATTGTCAAGAGAAGCCGCCCATACCTCTGTAGGGGCCGGGGCTTGCCCCGCCCGGTTTTTTGGATTGTGTTCAGGAATTAGTGGGAAGCCGCAGCAAGCCGCCGCGTAACATAATCCGAAACATAAGCGTCGAACAAATCATTAAGCTGATGCGTGACCGGGCCAGGCGCAGTTGCAATCTTCTGCCCGTTGATTTCCCCTACGCCGATCAGATTCCGGTTCGTGGAAGAAATAAAAACTTCATCCGCCGTGTAAAGGTCTTCCGGCCGAAGAGTCTGCTGGACCACGGCAACTCCCGCCTCCGGGGCAATCTCAAAAAGAATTCCGCGCGTAACACCCTCAAGACAACCCGAATTCAAAGGAGGCGTGAGAACTTTTCCATTCTTCACCACAAAAATATTCGCCGCCGTACATTCCGCAACTTCGCCACGTTCGTTGAGAAGCACAACTTCATCGAATCCTTCTTTTTGCGCTTCCGCAACCGACCAAACATTTTGCAGCCACGAAGTCGTCTTGACTCCGGCAAGCGGCGAAGCCGCATGCCGCCCCTGTTCGCGAAGCGCGAGACGCACAGGCTCGTGATACTGCGGAAGGGGCGCTGTATAAATAATCAGATCGACGTCCGGATTTTTTTCGTCGCTCTGCCAAAATCCCACCTGGTTGTAAACCAAATAAATTCTTGCCGCACCTTCCGTCACTTGATTCGCGCGAATCACCTCATGCAAATTCAGCCGCACTTTCGCTGAACTGTATGGCATCGGCAAATGAATAATCGCCGCATCTTTTTCCAGCCGCCGCCAATGCCGCTCGTACGCAAAGGCCTCGCCATGAAAAATACGCAGCGTGGTGAAGAGCCCCCAGCCGCAGATCAGCCCAGCCTGTCCAGGCGAAAGCCGCACCTTTTCAATCGGCAGCAGGCTTTCATTATGAAAAACATTCCGATGGATCACGCGAAGTCCTTTGGAAACCGCATCCTTTCTCATTGTATCTGAAAAGTTCCAGAGTTCGCATTTGGAGCACTTCTGGGTTGTAGGAAGATGGACTCTTCGCTTTTCAAAGAGCATTAAGAAAACAAAAGGGGCGCTCGCCGAAGCAAACGCCCCCATTGGGATGGTGTTGAAAGCCCTAAGCTAGAAGATCAGCTTAAGGGCGAACTGAATCTCCCGCGCAGAACCGAAATCGCCTGCCGGGAAACGTGTGCTGGTGACCTGCCCGAACGAGGCAGCGGTAACGGTATTGTTGGGGTTGCCGAAGTTAGGATGATTGAAGATATCGAAAAACTCCGACCGGAATTGCAGGTTGACCCTCTCCGTGATTTTCGTGTTCTTCACGATCGAGAAGTCCGTATTCACGAAGTCAGGACCCCGCAATCCATCTCGCTGCATGTCGCCGGGTGTGCAGCTGCCTGGTATGACCGGATAGTTGTTCGATCCAGGCGTTGTGGGAATGTCGCTGAATGTGCAAGGAACCGCAAAGGCGGCGTTGGTGGCTGTGGCGCAATTCGGAATCGTGGGAGCTGTCCCCGTGGGCGTTCCATTGAACGGCTCGCAAATGGTGGGGTTGTTGTAGAACTGGTGCGGATTTCCTGTAGGGCTAACCTTCTGGAGCTGATTAGGCCGCACGGTCAACGTCGTTCCAGTCCCCGTGTTGATCGAAAGCAGCGGCGTAAGCGGACTGCCGCTCTGGGCTTGCGAAACGATGCCGAGCTGCCAACCGGATACGAGGCGGTTCGCCTTAAACGGCAACTCATAGAAGCCGCTAAGGACGAAGCGGTTGCGGACGTCGAATTCCGACGGCCCATAATCGCCGCGCGGGTTGTAGGCGTTCTGCAGAGGAACCGCGTCGCCGGAACTGACCGAGCTGTAATCAAATGACTTCGAGTATGTGTAGGACGCCAGGAACTCAAAGCCGCGCGAGAAGTGCTTGTTAAGCGTGGCCCACACGGCATTGTAGTTTGAATTTCCGGGGCTGTTGATTTGCGCGATGTTTCCGAAGGTGCAAGTCGGATTCGGCGCCGCGCACTGCGCCGGCAAAATGGGACTCGTTAGAGGCAGAGTCAAAAATGGCCGCGCAGTCCCATAGAACCCATCTGTCACCAAGGGTTGATTTACGTTTTCGGAGATTTGAAGGTGAGTACCTTTCACGCCGACGTAGGCCAAACTCAGTCCCAGGCTGGAAGTGAGCTGTCGCTCAACGGTCAGGTTCCAATCTTGCGCGTACATATTGTCAAAGTTCGGATTAATGGAACTCGGTCCCAGGCTGACCCTGGTTATGGCGGAAGCAGGATTCTCGAGCGTAATTCCAACGGCAGCCACGTTAATCGGCAGCGCAAAGGGCGGGTTTCCGCTCAAGCCCGTGACGATGTTTGTCGTGGGATCTTGCGTCAAAATGGCGTAAGATGCGCGTACGGAAGTTTTGCCATTCTTAAAGGGATCCCACGCAAATCCGATGCGGGGTTCGAAATTCTTGTTGTTGGTATGGTAAGGCTGGCTAGACGGAATGAGCTCTCCAGTCGTCGTGTCAAAGTTCGTAAAACGGTTTTGAGATTCTGACGGAGTCGAATTCCATTCATACCGCAAGCCGATATTGATCGTGAAATTGGACTTCCACTTGAAACTGTCCTGCGCAAAGGCGCCATACGAAGGCTGAAGGATTTTGTCGTTTCCTGCTCCGAGCAAAACAGTGAAGTTGGAGGCGCTATCCGCAAGGAAGTTGGCGATGGACGTAAAGCTGAAACTTCCGATGTTTTCTGCAATGTTGTTGTTGTAAGCCCGCCGGATTTCTCCGCCGAAAGCGAAAGAATTGCGGCCCTTCAACCAGCTTAAGGTGTCGTTAAGAACGATCGTGGTGTCGCCGCGGCCCTGAGGTTCGCCCGTCGGGCCTCCAAAGCTCATGGCGCCAGAAACGATGATGTTGGGCAAGCCCACGTCTACAGGGGATCCGGGAGGGAGAGTCATATCGAAATCCGTTGGATCGAGAGCCGTCGGAGTGAAAATGAGGTGAATGCGGTTGTAACCCAGGCGCACCGTATTTGTGAGCGACGGGCCGAAAACGTGGTCCTCGCTGACCGTCACCAGATCACGCAACCCAGAGCGCACATCGCCAAAACCAGGAAGATTGGCGCCCTGAGTTGGTTCCTGTCGATGGTCCTTTTGGATCACGAAATAGCCGTGGATTCGATCCTTGTCTGAAAGATCGTAGTCCAGATCTGCCGAGCCTTGGTTCAAGGACACGTTCGCTGCCGTCGAACCGCTGAACAAATTGAATGTGCTGGGCACGCCGGCCGTGCCGGTGCCAACGAGGTTCGCTGCGGGGACCAAAGCGAGCAGATCCTTGACAGCCGTTGAAGTCACCGTGGCAATCTGCGCCGGACTCGGCACCGTGCTCGAAAGGGCCAGCCCTTGCCGCTGGCGCAATCCTTCATAAGCCAGGAAGAAAAACAATTTGTTCTTCTTAATCGGCCCGCCGAAATCGCCACCAAAGTCGTTGCGCTTGAATGGATTCTGAGCTAGTGGAGCGCCGAGTGAGTTGACAGCTGGATTGAAAAAGTTCCGCGCATCCAGATCATTGTTGCGGAAAAATTCAAAAGCCTCACCGTGGAATTCGCTCGAACCCGACCGCGTGGCCAGGTTCACGATCGCGCCAGAGTTGCGGCCGTATTGCGCCGGAAATGACGAGTTGTCGATCTTGTATTCGGCGAGCGTATCAATCGGCGGCTGAAACGTGACTTGATTTTGCACCGGATCATTCAAATTGATACCGTTGACTAGCCAGTTCGTTGTGTCTTCGCGTTGGCCCGCCGTATTGATTGCAAAGGAGCCCTGTCCACGCAATGGCGCGGTGAGGAATCCATTTTGGGGAGGCGTCACTGTGCCTGGAGTCAAAAGGCTGATGTCCACGAAGTGGCGTCCGTTCAAAGGGATTTCTTGAACAGTCTTTTCGTCGATCACTTGTCCGATACTCGTTGTAGCCGTTTCTACCAAAGCCGGTTCCGCAGTGATCGTCACGTGCTCGGTGACTTCACCGACTTTCAGTTGGATATTCTGCGTGGCAGCGGTTGCTACATCGAGCCGTAAGTCTGTGATCACAGCCGTCTGGAATCCGGCACCAGTAACTTCAATGCGGTAAATTCCAATGGGGAGCGAAGGGAACAGATAAGCGCCAGCGCTATCAGTTTGCGTGGATGAGTCGACGCCTGTCGCTTGATTCTTGGCGAGAACTTGAGCGTTCGGAACTGCCGCTCCAGCAGGGTCCGTGACGGTGCCGTTCAGCGCGGCGGTGGACTGGGCATGCGCCATGTCGCACAGCGCGAACGAAAACAAAAGCACAGCCAGAAAACTCCAAACACTTCGGACCGAAAAAGAAAATCTAAAACCAACTTCCATCTTATTTGTCCTCCTCAGAAGTATTGTTTCAAGTAGTTCAAATACCGAATCTGGTTCCCTCGACAATTCTTCGAACCCGGTTCCTTCGCAGGGACCTAAGAAAATGCTTTCTCCTCTGGGCATCGCACCCCGGATGACCATTCGAGAACCCGGTTGCCAACGCTTGTGTAAGAAGGTAATTCGCAGTAACGCAATCGTGTGACCACTAGGCGGGAATCCGTTGGCATGAATAACAGTTTTGTTATCAGTAGTTTAGGCTGGAGTTAAACTCTCAAGTACGGGGCTGAAGCATAACCGGATATGAAATAACGAAGGATACTCTACTAATTTGTAGGGATTTAGGTCCGGTTTAGAGAACTACAGCGAGGGAGGGGGCAGAAATCTATCGGAGCGCAAAGGCAAACTGGCGGGCAAATGGGACTTGAATCTGATCTGATTAGGGTTGGCAGCTTACGGGGAGGAGAAGTTCCTGGTTTTCGTAAATGCGGTTGGGGTCGCCAAGGGATGTGTTGGCAGCCGCGAGGCAGGGCCAAGCGGAGGAACGGCCCAGATGGGATTTTGCTAGGGCCCAGAGCGTATCCCCCTTGCGAACCTTAATCGTTGCCACGGTGTTGGTCTTGGCACCGAGTCTGACTGCCGGGGATACGGCGACATCCGGAAGGTTAAGTTGGGCGCCAGCGCGGATTTGATTGGGGTTGGCGATGCTTGGATTGACGGCAAGGAGTTCGCGCCAGCGATTGCCGCGGCCTAGATTTTTTTGCGCTAGCTTCCAGAGCGAGTCGCCAGGCCGGATGCTGACGGTGTGTTGCGTAGCAATCGTCGCCGAGGGAGCGCGCGTCGGCTGTGCCGGCTGAACCGTGACGGCGGGAGCAACTGGTTGAACCGGAGTTGCAACTACGGACGGAGCCGCCGGACGAATCGTTGAGTTCGGAGCAACGGGAGTTACGGGTTGCGCGGGCTTGGCCGGAGCGGGCGGTTGCATCGGTTGGACGAGAATACTTGGCGCGGCGAAGTGCGATGAAATTTTTGGTTGCGCGGGGACGATCCCCCGGCCGTGAGCGCGAAGTGTTGGCCGGACATCCTTACTAAAATCCGGACGCACATTTAGATGGACGATCGGGCGGACAGCTTCAGGAACTTTGGGACGAACGTCGGTGCCAACTTCGGGATGAATCGTTGGAGGAATATTTTCGCGAACGCTCGGACGAATTTCCGGGCGGCGAACTTCTGGTCTGCGAACTTCAGGGCGAACCGGAACGGCCGAGAACGGATCGCGGCGAAAAACATTTGAAGGAGTTTTGGGCGAAGAAGATTTCGGACGGAGATCCGGTTGAGCCGGAGGACGAATTGCGGAACGCTTCGGCAAAATCGGAGAGGCGAGCGCGGGAGTCTCGGAAGGAAGATGGAACGGTTCCGTCTGTTTCGGTTTCAGCGCCTGCAATTCTTTTTGCTTGCGAAGGTGGCGAGCAACTTCGCCGAGGGAAGTTCCGGGAGCCGGCGCGTTCGCGTCCAGGTCCGCCGGAGAATTTTGCGGGGCGGCGGGAGAGCAATTATTTTTTTGAGCGCAGTCGGATCGCTTGGCTTCGATTTGCGCGCGGTCTTCCGGAGTCAGAATATGCGGGTGCTTGAGATCTTCTTCGGTGTAAACGTGCTTGGCGTTTTTTTCTCCTTCCTGTTTGCGGGCGCGTTCCTGCCGGGCGGCTTCGGCGACTGATTGATCTTGCTGCTGGTCTTGCGCGCGAGAAACGGCGGCGCCGAAAGTTGCGAAGCTCAAAAACAGGATGGCGGATGCGGCGAAATGGACGGGGCGCGAGATTCTCCCTGCGCCTGTGCTACGCGGCTGAAAGGACCGGGGGCCGTTGAGGTCAGTAAGCTGCATGGCAAACCGACTACGGGGGGACTCCGCGTAAGAAGAAGTGTATCCGTAAAACGGCGGTACGGGAAAAGTTTTTCTCGTCCGGTTGCCTGCCCGTAAACCCGCCGGGATACGCGATTTTGAGCGGACGGAATGGGGTGTTTGGCGTACTATCTGTGCTCTTCATTTGATCTAAAGGGGACCGGGATCTGAACATGAAAAAAGAGACGGAAAACAAGTTTTGCGAAGCTGTGCCGGGCGCGGCGAAATCTGGAGATGGCGTCGGCGGAAAGCGAGAGGCGAAAGTTCCCGGGAGGCGCAAGTTTCTGCGGGCGAGCCTGCTCGGTGGAGCGGTTGCAGCGGCTGGTCCGGTCTTGCAGCCCGTGTTCGGGGCGTCGCGAGGAAACACCGCCGCGGAGGCTGCGGATGTTCCTGCGTTTGAGCTGGACGAGATTACGATTGGCGAGTTGCAGGACGGAATGAAGTCCGGCAAGTACACCGCGCGATCGATTGCTGAAAAATATTTGGAGCGCATTGCGGCGATTGACAAGAGCGGGCCGATGGTGAACAGCGTCATCGAAACGAATCCCGACGCGCTGGAAATCGCGGAGGCGCTGGACAAAGAGCGAAAAGAAAAAGGGGCGCGCGGGCCGCTGCACGGCATTCCGATTTTGATCAAGGACAACATCGCGACGGCAGACCGCATGCAGACAACGGCGGGATCGCTGGCGCTGATCGGATCGAAGCCGCCGCGCGATGCGTTCATCGCGCAAAAACTGCGCGAGGCGGGCGCGGTGATTTTAGGAAAAACAAATTTGAGCGAGTGGGCGAATATCCGCTCGAACCATTCCATCAGCGGGTGGAGCGGGCGGGGCGGGCAAACGAAAAATCCGTACGCGCTGGACCGGAATCCTTGCGGGTCGAGCTCGGGAACGGGCGCGGGAATTTCGTCGAACTTCGCGGTGATCGGAATCGGAACGGAGACGGATGGATCGATCGTCTGTCCTTCTTCGGCGAACGGACTCGCGGGGATCAAGCCGACGATTGGCCTGGTGAGCCGCAGCAGAGTTATTCCGATTTCGCACACGCAGGACACGGCGGGGCCGATGTGCCGCACGGTACGCGATGCGGCGATCTTGCTGGGAGCGATTGTCGGCGGAGACGTGGACGACAAGGCGACGGTAGCGAGCGATGGGAAATTCTTCAAGGACTACACCCAGTTTTTGAACGCAGACGGATTGAAAGGCGCGCGGATCGGCGTTTTGCGAAAAGCGTTTGGGTTCAGTCCCGCGGTGGACAAACTGATGGAAAACGCGCTCGACGCGATGAAGAAGCAAGGGGCGACGCTGGTGGATCCAGTGGAGATTGAGACTTACGGAAAATTTGGGGAGACGGAATTTCTCGGTTTCATGTACGAACTGAAAGCGGACTTGAACGCGTACCTCGCGTGGCTCGGGCCGAATGCGCCGGTGAAAACGCTGAAAGAGATTATCGAGTTCAACGAAAAGAATGCGGCGAAGGAGATGCCGCATTTTGGGCAGGAAAATTTCGTGAAGGCCGAGGAGAAGGGACCGTTGACGACCAAAGAATATGTGGATGCGATTGCAAAAAATCACGAGTTGGCGGGCAAGCAAGGGATCGATGCGACGATGGACAAGCACAAGCTCGATGCCATCGTGGCGCCGACGGGCGGCCCGGCGTGGCTGACGGACATTGTGAATGGCGATTCGTTTGGTGGTGGGAGTTCGGAGTTTGCGGCGGTGGCTGGATATCCCAACGTTAACGTAGTTGCGGGATTCAGCTTTGGCTTGCCGGTGGGGATTTCGTTTTTTGGGAGGGCCTGGAGCGAGCCGGTTTTGATCAAGCTGGCGTACGCGTTTGAGCAGGCCACGAAATTCCGCAAGGCGCCGAAGTTTTTGGCTCATGTGGAGGGGTAGTGCGCGCGTGCGACGCAGAGGGGCACGGCGTGCCGTGCCCCTACGGGTGATTGCTGGAAGCATAGTGGTTGGCGCGGGTTAGGTTCTTGGCCGCGCATAGTTTTCTGCGGCCTCGTGGCCGGTCCGGCGGCAGGAGGCGTGGCTCGGCGAGGTGCCGGGGGCTGCGGCGGTTTCGGGTTGGATTGGGTCGCGAATCGGGCGTGGGGCATTGTCAAGGTTGATTTCCGCTGGAGAGTTGGCAAACCTGCGGTCCATGACGACTACGCTGCGAAGCATGAGGCTGAGGGCAAAGGTGATGACGGCAGCGCGGCGGGGCGAAATGCGGCCTTGGGCGACCAGGGTGACCACGTTGGAGAGAATGGCGTTGATATCGTCGGTGGTTTGATACGCGCCGTCTTTGGTAGCCAAGACTTCGTCGGCGAGGTCGAGAGAATCGTCGAGCTTGTCGATGATTTGACTGGCGCGAAGGGCGTGGCGGGAGCAGAGGCCGGTGGCCGGGTCCTGAGCATGGAGGCGGCACTGGCTGCGGTCGCGATTGCGAGCTTGGCAGCGCTGGAAGCCTCGGGGAACGCCAGGTGCGGGTGATGACGTGGATTGCGAGTCTTGTAGTTTCATTTTGGTCCTCAGATTTGGGTTATGCAAGGTGCCGGGGGTACCCCCGGGGTATGCAGAGAATCGTTAAGTAAAGCTAGGAAAGGAATGGAGTTGCGGGTGTTGCTGTGCGTCGGCGAATCGCCCCTCGCCCGCGGCGCTCGGGGTAAACGGGTGTTGCTGTGCGTAACGGAGGGGGAGGCGAAGGTGCCGGATCAGGAGAGTGGAGTAAAAAGGATCCGGGCGGAGGAAAGAGCGAAGGCGAAAGAAATCCAGGACAAATAATACCGCAATCTTGATAACTTGTCAAGTTATTTCTTGTTTGGTACTCATTCGAACGGCGTGTACCAGGGATGTAAGTTGATGAGGGGAATGGGGATGCGCGGGAATTGGGTGAACGAAAATGGTGTTTATGTGGCGGTCCTGCCCGGTCCAAATTTTCGGTAGCGGGTCAGTTACCGATTACGCGACTAACCAGGCAAGTGGAATTACTTCCGAGTTGCCCGTGACTCGCTCAGTGGAGATGGATAGAAGATTCACACAAGGGTGGCGCGCCCTGATCCAGCGAAACTCAGAACGAACTCTGCGGGCATGCCCTTGCGGTTCGTTCTCCCGCTGCCTGTCGAAGGTAGTGTTATCCACTTCTTAAATCAACCCAAAGCAATTGTCGGACCAAGACGTCGCGCTGCGCAAAACGGGCGGTTGCACGGAGTGTCAGTTTTGACAGTTGTCTTGCTCAGGCGGAAGTCCTAGCGTGAGGGACTACTGACCCATCCTAAATTTCTACTAATGAAGTAGGAGCCTCCATATGAGCGACCGAGACATTCAGAACCAACCGGATCGCACTGTCCTGCCACCGCCCGAGAGCCCGTTCAACGGCAAGATTGAAACCGCCATGAAGAACTCAACGCAGGACTGGCCTCAGCCGCTCAAGGCCCCGGAAGGTGCTCCCAACGTCCTCATGATCATTGGCGACGACATCGGCTTCGGCACGCCGACCGCATTCGGCGGCCCGGTGAATACGCCGGTTTTCGATCGGATCGCGAAGGAGGGATTGCGCTATACCGATTTTCATACGACCGCCGTTTGCGCCGCGTCGCGGGCTGCTTTTCTCACGGGGCGCAATGCCCACTCCGTGGGCTTTGGCTTCATCCCGGATGGCGCTGTCGGATTCCCGGGATATAACTGCATGATCCCGCCCAGCGCAGCAAGCGTGCTCGAAATCCTGCGCATGAACGGTTACGGCACCGCCTGGATCGGCAAGGCCGACAACACCCCCGCCAGCGAAGTCACCCCGGCTGGCCCGTTTGATCGGTGGCCGACCAGAGGAGCCGAGTATTTTTATGGCTTTTTCGGAGCGGGAACGACCCAATACTACACTCCGCTTTGGCGCAACCACACGCCG
>Ga0210383_10000649_pt1 | contig 31607 bp, 21 predicted proteins | sample IncBWC14OmetaG_FD_160072 | JGI IMG/M metagenome (GOLD analysis project Ga0210383, IMG submission 160072) | Forest soil microbial communities from Barre Woods Harvard Forest LTER site, Petersham, Massachusetts, United States - Inc-BW-C-14-O ... | reverse complement strand
TTACGTAGTCTTTCTGCTGCGAATGCTTTTCGACGGTAGACGCAATTTGCTCGAGTTTTGCATTGAGCATTTTCGCCTCTTCCGCCTCACCAGGAAGAGACTCGAAAGCCTCTGCCGGCTTGATACCCTTTTCGCTGGCCTGCCGGAGGATGTTCCGGATTCGCTTGCAGGCAATTGCGATGGATTGAAAATCTGCGTGCTCGCGAACTTCTTTAACCGCCCTGGCACGCGCGACTGCATTTACGATATCGTCCGAGTCGACGGCCAGAACGGCATTCACAACATCGTAGGCAAAACCGAGCGCATCGCGAAGGTAAAACTCCAGTCGCTCCCGAAAGAACGTTTGCAATGCACTCGCGTAATCGCCCTCACGGGAAAACTTCCGCTCCGCCACCGATCCGCGATATGCCTCGCGTGCGTCCGCAAACATTTGATTCAGGCCGAGCGGAAGTTTTGTCTCTGCGATTGTCTTCACGATTCCATTTGCCTGACGTCGTAATGCAAACGGGTCTTTCGATCCCGTTGGCTGTAGACCAAGGGCAAACATTCCAGCAATGCTGTCGGCTTTGTCGGCGATGGAAAGAACCGCGCCCTCGACTGAGCGCGGAACCGACTCTTCCATGGATTCAGGCTTGTATTGATCGTAGATCGCCTGCGCGATGGCTTGGCGGGTTGCGTCCGGCATTCCGGTATCGAGTTCTTGCACGCTGGCGTAGAGCCCGCCCACGATCCCCTGTAGTTCGGTAAATTCCTTCACCAATTCAGTCGTGAGATCGGTTTTCGCGAGGGACGCCGCCTTGTGCACAATGCCGGGGCGAACCTGCGTCCCGTTCTGGCGGATGATTTCACAAAGCCAGCTGCACAACCGTTGCACGCGTTTCGTCTTGTCGTAATAGCTGCCCAGATCTTTTTGAAACGTAACGTTCTTAAGCCAGGCCGTCCGCTCGCGCAGTGGATGCTTCTGATCCGTCTGCCAGAAAAATCGGGCGTCATTGAAGCGCGCGCGAAGCACACGTTCGTGGCCGTGCCGAATGATGCCGCGCGGGTCACCATCGGTGTTCAGCACTGCGAGAAAATGCGGCAGGAGTTTGCCACTCCCGTCTTCGACCGCGAAATACTTTTGATGGTCGCGCATTACCGTGACCAGAACTTCTTCGGGCAACTCCAGGAACTCGCGGTCGAAACTTCCCAGGGTCACCGAAGGAAACTCGGTCAGGTTGACGACGGTACTGAGGAGACTCTTGTCTTCACGCCAACGCGCGCCGGGGATTGTACGAGTAACGGCATCCAGGGCCTTGCGAATCTGATGTTCACGCTCAGCGCGTCCCAGGACTCTTGCCGCACGCAACGCTTCAACATAGGCGGAGTCAGCCCGCGGAATGTGTATCGGGCCCGCGGACAAGAGTCTATGGCCGCGCGATTGGTTCCCGGCAGAAATCCCGTCAAATTCCAAGGGAAGAACTTCCTCATCGATTAAAGCAACCAGCCAGCGTATTGGCCGCACGAACTTTTCGCTCGGGCGGCGCCAGTACATGTTCTTGGGCCAGTAAATCGAATTGATTTCTTTGGGCAACATCTCGGACAAGACTTCTCTCGCCGTGCGGCCCTTCTTGGTCACCTTGGCGGCCAGGTATTCACCCTTGGCAGTTGTAAGTTTCTGCAGTTCGGAAACATTCACTCCAGCTTTTTTCGCAAAAGCGTGGGCGGCGGGAGTGGGAAGTCCGTCTTTGAACGCCACGTTCGTCGAAGGACCTGTGATCTGCTCCGTGAGATCGGGCTGTGCAGCCGGAATTTCCGTGGCGAGAATTGCGAGACGGCGCGGAGAGTCAAAACTAGAGAGTAGTCCAGCGGCGAGACGTTCCCTTTCAAGCAATTTCTGCACACGGTCGCGCAGTTCCAAGGACGCCGCGTCGATCATCCGCGCTGGAATCTCTTCGCATCCGATTTCAAGCAGAAAATCTGGCATCTAGTGACTCACGATTAATCTATTGAAAGCAGGATACGGCACGATCACGACACTGCCGACACCGGCTCCTTTTTCAACTTCATTCGCGGAATCGCGGGTTCGGCTTCGTCCGTCCCCGGCGCTTCATCTTGTTGCTGATCTACGGATGCCCTCGCAATCCCGACGGCCAGCGCACGCACTCGCGCAATCACTCCAACGCGCTCCGTCACCGAAATAGCGCCTCGGGCATCGAGGATGTTGAACAAGTGCGAGCATCTCAGGCAAAGATCGTAGGCCGCGAGGATTGGAAAACGCCGTTTGTTGCGCTGCAGTCCGTCATCCGCACTCTTGTCTTTTGTAAGTGCAGCATATTGATCGAGTAGAGACTTGCATTCCGCTTCACAGAGCTCAAAATGCTTCCACGTTTTATCGACGTCGGCCAATTCGAAGTTGTAGACAGAAAATTGCAATTCATCCGCGAGCCGCACATTGCCATAGGTTGTAGCCGTACCGGTTTGTGGATCACGCGCCCACACGATGTCATAAATAGAATCCACATCCTGCAGGAATGCCGCGATGCGCTCCAGGCCGTACGTCAACTCCGCTGAAATTGGATCAAGATCTACTCCGCCGCACTGCTGGAAATATGTGAACTGGGTTATCTCCAGCCCATCCAGCATGACTTGCCAGCCAACGCCCCAGGCGCTGAGCGTCGGCGCTTCCCAATTGTCTTCTTCGAACTTGATATCGTGCTGCCGCAGGTCGATTCCCATCGCGCTCAGCGATTCCAGATACAGCTCCTGAACGTTCTCGGGAGGCGGCTTCAGAATCACCTGCAACTGGGTGTGCTTATAAAGACGATTCGGATTCTCTCCGTACCGCCCATCGGCTGGCCGCCGTGAAGGCTGCACGTAGGCCACTTTGTAGGGATCGGGCCCGAGCACCCGCAGAAAAGTTTCCGGGGCCATCGTTCCGGCGCCGACTTCGACGTCGTAAGGCTGCTGCAGGACGCATCCTCGCTCGGCCCAGAAAGTCTGGAGCCGCAGGATGAGCTCCTGGAAAGTAAGCGGATTGGATTTGCTCTGAGTCAAGTGTGGTTGTGAAACGCTGCGCAGCTAGCATCTGGCACTTTACCATTCAACTCGCAGCCTGATTGTTAATTGCCGATTCTCTCCAGCATCGTTGCCGTTACCAGCTTCTTCTCCATGTGCCGCTGGAGCGCCTGCACTAGGAACTTACGCAGGTCGATCGCTTGCGCCCTGCGTCCCGGTATCGCAGCAAAACTTTCGACGGGCGCGCGTAGCATCTGTCGGGCCAAAGCCCGAGATTCCGCGGAGATCTCGGATGAAGCCAATCGCTTGTCTTCCGCGCACATCAACCCGTCGCTCAGCGCGTGAAAGAATGCCCTGCTCCCGTTTAACGTTCGCCCGCAGACGATGCATTCAGAAAGTTCGGGCAGATAGCCCATCAGCCGAGTCATCCAAAGCTCGAAATACGTGACCGGCATCCAGATATCCGCGCCCCGCAACTCAGCCAGCGCGGCAAGCGTAAGCCGAAAGACATCGTCGTTGGCTTCGCGATCCGGAAGCAACTCATCCAACAACTCGGCTATGTGGCCGAGTGCGACCGCTCGTGCATAACTCACTTCGTGTGCGAGTGGCGATTCCAAAACTTCGCAAGAATCCAGCCGCGCCAAATCCTGCCGCTCACGGTCCTCGTAATAAACTCGGACATAGGTTAGAGGTTCGAGCGCTCCGCCAAACCGTCGTCTAGACTTCATGGCCGAGCGGGCAACTCCGCGCACTTTCCCTTCCAAGCGCGTGAACAGCGTGACCAGCAGGTCAGCCTCGCGCAACGGATACGTCCGCAGAATAATTGCTTCCGACTCCTTCAGCGCCATGGAAGCTCAACAGGTATTCCTTGATTGTAATGGAGCGCTGGAGAGATGGAAAGCGCTGCAAAACCCGCAATGCCGCGGCAGGCAATCTGCTCGCTTAACGTCGACCTGTTCTTGGCGAAGTGTCGCCGCTGAAGGTAAACCAAAACATGACTCAGCTCAGATTGATCTCAGCGCGCTTTTAAGACACTCGCGGGAGCACGGAATCCGATCTTTCTCTTCTTCCGTGGCTGCGGCGCCATTAATTCGCGGATCGCCTCAATAATCGCATGAATGGACGCATCGTGACCTTTAAGGCGGCGCTCCAATTCGGTCAACTTGCCCGCCACTCTTGTGCTGGTCGCCAGCGTGTCACGCAAACGTACGAAGGCACGAACCACGAAGACGCTCATCTCAATTGCGCGCTTCGTGCTGAGAACTGTGGCCGCCATGATCGCGCCGTGTTCCGTGAAGGCGAAAGGTAAATGACGCCGCCCTCCGTGGCGGAATCTTGAGGTCGCAAATTGCGACCTCAAGTTTTCCAGTTCGTTGAACGAGAGTTGGAACACAAAGTCGCGCGGAAATCGCCGCGCGTTGCGTTTCACCTGCTCATTCAAACGCTTGACTTGCACACCATATAGCTCCGCCAGCTCTGAATCCAGAATAACTCTCACACCGCGAAGGATGAGAATTTTTGGTTCGACAGGTTTCAGCAGTACCAACTGAGCAGCGCGCATGTAATCTCCAAAATGCTTGAGGTCGCGTTTTGCGACCTCAAGCGGAATCAAGACTAGATTCTAGGCGCAGCCTCGATCTCGGAAAAGGAAAAGGCGCGCGCCTTTAAATAAAAAGACGCGCGCCCGACCCAAATAGGGAAACCGCTTACCGACCGAAATACTTCGCGTTCCGCTCGGTGAACGCGTTCCACTTTTCCGGCAGGTCATCCAACGCAAAGATTGCTGACACGGGACAAACCGGTACACAAGCCCCACAATCAATGCACTCAACGGGGTCGATGTACAACATTTCCTCTTCCGCGTAGGCCGGCGAATCCTTCTTTGGATGGATGCAATCCACCGGGCAAGCATCCACGCAGGCGGTGTCCTTGGTGCCGATGCACGGTTCTGCAATTACGTATGCCATAAAGTCAGTGTCTCCCTGAGATGTGCGGACTTAACAGAACCGCTAATTCTAGCAAGAATGCCGCCTGCGGTACAGCATCCGACAGCGAATCGCTCGACTTGGACGGGAACCCACACCTTCTTGACGGCGAAGCGTCCGGAAGGAAGTCTAGGTCTCCACCAGCTCACGCTCCGTACTTGGTTCGTACTCGACGATGTGTCCCGCTACTGCGCTCGCCGCTACGGTCAGAGGACTGGCTAAGTACATTTGGCCAGGCCCGCTACGTCCGGGGAAATTCCGGTTCTGCGCGCTGATCACAACCTGGTCTGGCCGAGTTGTTACTCCGGGCCCAGCGTTGATACAGGCTCCGCAACTCGGTTCGATCACGTTGGCTCCGGCTTTCTGAAAGATCTCCAGATAGCCTTTCCGCATACAGTATTCCCGCGTATCTTGCGATCCGAACTGGATATAGAACTTCACCGAATCCGCAACGCGCTTGCCGTACTTGAGGGCATCGGCAAGCACGAGTGCATACATGTCCATGTCTTCATTCTTGCCGGCGGTGCAGGTGCCCCCGTAAGCGAGTTCGATTGGCACGGGCGTGTTCAGTTCGCGAATGTATTTGCCATTACCCGGATCCCCCGGCGTCGCTACCATGGGCGTTATCTCGGAAGCGTCGAGTTCGATCACATGCGCATATTGCGCATTGGGATCGCTATAAAGTCCTTCGATCATGGCCTCGGCCTTCGTGCGGTCGATCTTGCGGCGTTCTACAAGAAAATCAACGGCCTTGTCATCCGGCGCCACGATTCCCGTGAAGCCGCCGATCTCCGCGGCCATGTTCGTCATTGTGGCGCGTTCGTCGACGCTGAGTTCCTCGATGGCCTCGCCGGCATATTCCATGACCTTGGCTAGCGCTTTGCCCTGGCGGACATAGTCGAGACTGAGAATCTTGAGAATAAAATCTTTCGCGGTAACGTTCGGGTGCTTCTTGCCCCGAATCACGATCTTGACTGACTCCGGCACCTTCACCCGCACATCTTTAGTGATCCAGGAATTGAACACGTCGGTCGTGCCGATACCAAAAGCCACGCATCCGATGGCGCCCACGTGCGGTGTATGCGAGTCGGAACCGATATTCAGTTGCCCCGGAAGCGCATAACTTTCGAGAACGATCGAGTGGCAGATCCCTTCCGAACCCTTGCGGTCTTTCAATTCGCCATGCAGCTTGATCCCTTGTTTAGCTGCGAAGTCCTGTTGCTTTAGCTTGAGCTGGGTAGCCAAGTCGAGTAACCCAAGCTTCTTTTTCTCTTCCGAAATCACCTCGTCGAGAAAAGTCAAATGATCACGGAAAAACAGAATGCTTGCAGGATCGTTCACCTTGGCGTCTTTTCCTACGTAGTGTTCGAAGAAAATCGCTGCCATCGGCGTCACGTACTCATGGCTGAATCGAAGATCAGCTCGGGCAAAGCCGGTGTCGCCCGGTTTCACGGTTGGAACTCCCACGTTCCCCTTTTCGTCGAGCATGTGCCTGGCGAAGATTTTCTCGGCTATCGTCATCGGCCGTTTTTCCGTCTTGATCGGCGGAAGAAAGACTTTCTTCTGCAGCCGCGCTACATTAAAGGGGAACAAGCCGCCATACTCGATCACCTGCCGCGTGATCTCATCTTCGCCAGCCGTGAATTCGCTAAGAGCGATTTCCTCGCCGTTGCGAATCTGATCGATGAGGGAGAAGTTGGTCGAAGTCAGCAGACCGAGATTCTGGCAGTTCTGCTTGTAGATTCGCTCAATATTCTCCGCGATAACGATGCGAATGCCCGCGCACATTTCAGCATATGGCGACTGTTCCCGGCTCGAGCCTTTACCCCTGCGTTTGCCGCTGACGGCACAGACGAATCCACCTTTTTTCACGTCAGAACGCCCAATGGGAAATATGGCACCACATTTGAGGCCGAGATACGGGATCTCGCCAAGCGTCTCGTCGAAGTAAAAGCAGTAGTGCGCCGGAGTGATCTCGTCGGTCGAAATGTCATCACGCAGTTTGGGATTGTTGGCCGGATTTTTCGTGTCCCAGTGGAGGTCTTCGCCCGCGAGTTGCCGCCGGATGAGTTCAGGATCCTCGGTAAGAAAGAGAATGCGTCCCGGCAGACGAACTTTATCGTGCCGTTTTTCGATTTTACGTTCAAGAAGTGAGTTGATCACAGTCGATAGCCTGAGTTAAAAGTAAGAGGCGTCCCAGCCTCTATTGTAACCCGCGCAGCGATGGCCTTTCGCCAAGCCCTAGTGGTGGCCGTGCGTACGATCGTATTTTTCTCCGGCGGGAATCGCGACCGCAAGGCGATTCTCTTTCGGTGCCAGCGGACATGTGGCGTAGGGCGTCACCGCGCAGGGAGGATTGTAAGCTCGGTTAAAATCAATCACGACGCTTCCATTCACCACCGGATCGGTTTCCAGGAAGCGGCCTCCCGGGTAGGTGTCGGTCTTGCTGGTCAGGTCGTTGAACACGAAAGATAAGCCTTTGGCGGGATTGCCGCCCAAGTCGGCTAGGCGCACTTCCTGACCATTGATCTTAAACACGACGGTCCCGGCCACCGGCGTCGCCGTGGTATCACCGAGAACGTTGGGCACATCCACCATCTTCTTTCCGTCGGAAGGCTCCCAAGTTGCAGTTACTCGATAGGCCAAGTCGATCGGAAAGAACACGGGACCCCGGTAATTCTTGGCCAAGTCGCTGTCAACGTCTTTCAGTCGGATGCCGATTCGCTGACCACGTACGATCGCTTTAATCCGCAGGCTTCCCATTTCTACGATTGTCGGACTGCCTGAAACATCGGACTGCAACTTCACTGTGGTCACCGGCTTGCCGTCGACGACGGCCTGGGCTTCTGGCGAGAATTTCACCGTGACATCCGACCCCTGCAACTCGAAGACGCCTGCGTGAGCCGGGCCTTTCGGAAAGACGACGGCGTTCGCCGCATCAGAGCCAAAGCTGTTCTCGCCAGGTTTGAGCCAGAATAAGCCTGCCAACGACAACCAGTTCGTTTTGAGGTCTTCGACTAGTTCTGCCTTCCACTTGTCGAAAGACTGCAGGTACGCTGCATCTGGCCCGGAAGACGCCAGAACCACCCCGGCGAACAGCAACGCTACGGCCGACGACGCAACCCCAAAATACCATCTCCGCTTCATACTGAGCGCTCTCAACATCGCGTTACTTTCTGAAGGCATGTGCATCGGGCAAAGGCTCCAAATCGCGGCCGTTGAAAACCTGATCGAACTCCCCAATCATTGCTGAATGCACCAACCCATTCGTGGCCAAAGTCTCTCGACCGTGTAATTGAAACGGCCCACCCTTCAAGTCAGAAACCTGTCCTCCAGCTTCCTGGACAATGAGCACCCCAGCGGCCGTATCCCACGGGTTGAGGTTGAACTCCCAGAATCCGTCAAAGCGTCCACAAGCCACGCAACAAAGGTCAAGGGCTGCCGAGCCCGCGCGGCGGACTCCATGCGTGTGCAAAGTAATCTGATGGTAGAAAAAGATATTTGGATTCTTATGGCGCTTGTGGCTGGGGAACCCAGTCGCCGTCAGGCATTCCGCCAAGTTCGTCGGCCCCGAAACATGTATTCGCTGCTGATTCAGGTATGCGCCGCTTCCCTGTTCTGCCGCGAATAATTCATCCCGCGTAGGATCGTAGATCACGCCTGCGATCCGGTTCCCTTTGTATTCCAGTGCCATGGACACGCAGAACACCGGGAAGCCGTGCGCGAAGTTTGTGGTTCCGTCCAGCGGATCGACGTACCAGCGGTAATCGCTGCCCGTGTCCTGCAGGCCGCCTTCCTCGCCGAGTATGTCGTGCGTAGGCCAGTGCTGACGGAGGCGCTCCCGGATCAGAGTCTCTGATTTGCGGTCCGCAATAGTCACCAGATCGGCTTCGCCTTTGTACTCCACCTTAACGTTTTGGCGGAAGTAGTCCATCAAGAGCGCTCCGGCTTCACGGGCAATCTCCGCAGTGGCTGGCAGGAAATCGTGGCTATTCGAAGATGTCATTTAAGTATGAAGTCGTTCTCTGGCGTGTCGTCGTGCGCGGACTCAACGGCGCTTACCGGCGTCTTCTGCGATGTACATGATTTCGTGTTTAAAGATGAAGAGATTTGGGCCGTTTTCGCGCGTAAGGCGGACCATATTCTTGTCGTAGTATTCGATCCAGCCGTGAACGACTTCACCATCCGCCAGCTTGATGCTTACCGGCTTCTGCTTTTCGCCCAACGACTTCAAGTACGCGGCTTCCTGCGACGTTTCTTCGGGCGGAGTAACCTTTGCTTTTCGCTGGCCAGAGGGACTGCCTTGTCCGTTGAATGCCATACAAGCATTTTACACGCGGCCACGGTGGGACGCAGCGGAGCGTCCAAAGATTAAAAGAGCGCAACCCCAAATTCTCGTGGCCGGATGTGTGCCCCCAGCCCGCAATAACGACCAAAGCAATGCCGCCAGTGTAAAATTGCCCTTTGGCAGGGCGAGAGATGGGAAGTGGGGATTGAATGTTCTTGTGTCGACCGCTGCTATCTGTCCTTCTCCTGGCAGCCACTTCGCTTGCACGTTCTGCTAAACCGGTCAACATTATCCTCATCACCCTCGATACGACGAGGGCCGACCGCATGGGTTTTCTGGGCGCCAAACGCGGCCTTACTCCGAACCTTGATTCCCTGGCCCAGCAATCGGCGATTTTTTCTCGCGCTTACTCCCAAGTTCCTCTGACCACCCCTTCGCACGCAACCATTCTCACGGGAACATATCCGCAGTTTAGTCATGTGAACGATTTGGGGTCGCCTTTGGGACGGGACCTGCCGTATCTCCCCGACATCCTGCGGCAGCACGGATATCGCACTGCAGCCTTTGTGGGATCGCAGGTGCTCGATCCGAAAAGTGCGGCCGCGCCAGGATTCGACCGCGGCTTTGATACATACGACGCGCCGTTTCACATTCGCGGTGCGGGCGAAGACCGCTATCACAGCGTAGAACGCAGGGGAATGGAGGTTGCGGACAGCGCATTGGCATGGCTAAATCAGCATCCGCAAGGTCCGTTCTTTCTGTGGCTCCATTTTTACGATCCCCACGATCCTTATGACCCACCGCCTCCGTTCAATGCCCAATACTCGCAATCGCCCTACGACGGTGAAATCGCCTACATGGATTCCGCTATTGGCAAGGTCTTGGCGGCGCTGCGTAAAAGCGGACTCTACGATCAGAGTCTGATTGTCGTCGTCGCGGACCACGGCGAGGCCTTTGGAGAGCACGGAGAATGGAGTCACGGCTTATTCCTCTACGATGAAACCATCCACGTTCCGTTACTGATCAAGCTGCCAGCCTCGCCTCACCGGCAGATCGACAGCCGCGTCGGCCTTGTCGACATCGCACCAACTCTTTTGCAGCAAGTAGGAATTGCACTTCCGGCTGCTATGCAAGGACAATCTTTGCTCGATCTGATGACGTCGAAGACGGACGTGGCGGACCGATCGGAGTATGCCGAGACCGACTATCCCTATCGCGCCTTCGGCTGGAGTTCACTGCGTGCGTGGCGGGCAGGAAAATATCTGTACGTCGATGCTCCGCAACGCGAACTCTACAATCAATCGACGGATCCCGAGGCGGTGCACAATCTCGCCAGCAGCTCTCCGAGCGTGACCGAAACCATGGCCGCGCAGCTCGATGAGTTTCATCAGAAGACCAGTCGCGCCGGTCAAGCAGAAGTGGCTCTCACGCCTCGTCAAGCTGAACAATTGCAGGCCTTGGGCTATGTCAGTTCGGGATCGAGCAAACCGGAGAGTGAAGAAAAACAAAGAGGTGCCGACCCGAAAGACAAAGTCCAGATCGCCAATTTACTGCATCAAGGCCTGTTGGATGCGGACGACGGAAACTATCGTGACGCCATCCCGCGTTTCGAGCAAATAGTCAAAGCGGACCCAAAGATGGCCCTCGCGAATCTGCAATTGGGCCGTGCCTGGAACAGCCTGGGAGAGTTTGACAAAGCTGTGCCTTGGCTGCAGAAGGCAGTTGAACTCACGCCAGACTCGGCCGAGGCGCACTACGAACTGGGAGCCGCTCTGGGAGAAATGGGCGACAACGAAGCATCGGCAAAGCAACTGGAAGCTGCGGTTGCTGAAGATCCGGCCTCGGACGAGATGCACTTTTACCTCGGTTCGGCTTACGAGGAAATCGACCGCACTGCTGACGCGATGAAGCAATATCAGGCTGCCCTCGATATCAATCCGGATAATTTCAGGGCGAACCTCCTGTTGGGGCGCCTGTTTGCCATACAAGGTCGGCCCAAAGAGGCCGAACGGCTTCTGCTGAAGGCCATCAAGCTGGATCCGCAGTCTGCGGACGCGCACAAGTTTCTTGGCAACGTCTACACGGTGTTGGGAGAGGATGAAAAGGCGCGCCACGAACTGGCAGAGGCACAGCGCTTGAAAGCAATCGGCGGCCCGTGAAACACATAACAACCGCGTGTTATGCCTGTAAAATGACCTTAGAAGCCGGCCCACAATTTGGTAATCTGATAATAAGAGGTGCGTAATCCCATGGTCCTGCGAAGATCTTCCGTCATTCTATCGGTCGTTTCCTTTCTCCTCTGTGTACACCTGTTCGCGCAGGATCGGAGCACCGCGAAACCCGCACCTCACGTCGTCGTGGTCGGCGTGAACGGCATGGAATTGGACGTCATTCGCCCGCTGATACTGCAAGGCAAAATGCCGAATCTCGCATCTGTCATCAAGAAGGGCGCATACGGCAAGCTGCGAACTGTCTCCGCGCCCAACTGCCCTCGCGTTTACAGCACCATGTTCACCAGCACCAAGCCCGAGGAACACGGCGTCAGCGGCTTTATCGTCGGCGGGATCACGGCCAACACCAACATGCTGAAAGAAGAGCCGATCTGGTCGGTACTATCGAAAAACGGCGTGACCGTCGGGATGGCCAACGTGCCCGCAACTTTTCCCGTAATGCCGGTGAATGGCTACATGATCAGCGGCATGCTCACCCGCGGCAAGAATTGCGAGGACGGAGTTCTTTGCGCTCCCAAGCTCTCTGAGGTGCAAGGCGGAGATGCGGTTTATCCTCCTACGCTCAAAGCAGAGTTGCTCAAAAACGTCGGCGACTACTACATCGATTGCGAACGCATGCCGTCGGCCGCGGACTTGAAGGGACATGAGGAAGAAGTGATCGACGCCTGGCTGAAGAAGGTTGACCTCATCCGCGATGAGCAAACTCAACTCTTCGACTATTTGCTTACGCATCATCCCACCCAATTCACCTGGTTGGCGCAGTCCTGCGAAGACCGCACCGGGCACTGGCTTTATCCCATTGCACCCTACAACGCCGGATACAATCCAAAAATCAATGCGGTGCGCACGGATGCATTTCCCAACCAGTACGTCGCCTTTGACAAAGTGTTGGGCGCGATCCTGAAACACGTTGACGACAATACGTACGTCTTCATCGTTTCCGATCACGGCATAAAACCGCTACGGGAATTCGAGGAGACCGATCCACACGCTCATATGGATCACGAAAAGACCACGCCCGTGGTAGCCAAGCACGACTTCGCCGACGGCGACGACGTACCCGGCTCATTCTTCGCCATGGGCCCCGGCATCAAACAGGATCTGCGGCTGATGGGATTTGAAGCTTCGGTATACGACATTACTCCGACCATTCTGCATCTCTACGGAATTGAACAACCGAAGCAGATGCGCGGTCATGTCTTGACTGAGATCTTCGAAGACTCAGGTAAGAGCATTGCTCAAAAATAGCGTTGCCTAGTGATCTGTTTGCGAGCTTGGCTTCTTCTTTAGCTGCGCGGACCGCTCGGCTGCCCGCGCGGCTTTCTCGGTCTTTCCAGTTCCAGAATATGCCCGCGACATCAGCTCAAATAGCTCCGCTGAATTGGGATAAGCCTTAGCCAGAGGCTCCAGTTGTCGCACCGCGTCCTCGAAGCGGCCGTCGGCCATCTCTGCCTTCGCCACACCTAGCTGAGCCTCGAGGCTATTCGGTTGAAGCAGAATTGCAGCCTCAAACTGGTCCTCTGCAGCCTTCGGATTCTTCAAGGACAGATACACCTCGCCCAGTAGCAAGCGCGCCGGCAATTGCCCCGGCGACAGAGCCAGACTCGCCTCTAGAGCATCTCGCGCGCCGCCAAAATCCGGAATCTTCTCCAAGGCCTGCCCTTCGTAGAACGCCGCAGTCGCATCGTCGGAACGAAGTTCGCGTGCCCGCTTGAAATACGAAGCAGCCTTTGGGTATTCACCCGCATTCAACTCCAGTTCTCCCAGTTGCCGTAGCGCGATGGGCGACTTAGGATCGACCTCAAGAACTTTCTCCAGCGATTGGCGGGCGTCCGCGACCCGATCGTCCTCGACGGCCAGCATCGCCTTATGCAGCAAGTTCTGTTCGTCGATCATGTCTTTCGGATCAGGCAACAGCGACGGTTCAGGCACATTGGTCGCGCTGCCAACATCAGCACGCCCCAGATAACCCAGCGCCTTCAATTCATCGATCGTGTTCTGACTGACCGATCCTGCAGAAGACTGCGAGGGTGCTTTGGCTCTTACCTCAGCAAGCAGCGCACGAGATGCTTTCACGGTCGCATCCCAGGGTTCGTAGATATTCTTAAGCTCGCCGCGATCTGTGCGGAGATCGTAGAACTCTGGCCGAGGCGCCTCGATGAACTTGAATGTCTCGGTACGCACCGAACGCAATGGCGCCCAGCCAAAGCGCAAAGGGTAATCGGTTTGCCCAAAAGCTGTGCGGCTCGGGCTTTCCGCGCCGGCCAGGTATGGGTTCAGAGATTCCCCGTCCAGGCGGGCCGGTGCGGCTTCGTGCACGATATCCAGAACAGTGGGCAGGATGTCCGTGGTACGAACCAGTGCGCCGACCGTCTTGTCAGCATTTTTTTCGCGCGGAAGCTTCACGATCAACGGCACGTGGGTAGTCGAGTCATAGAGAAAAATTCCATGCGTCTCCTCGTGATGCTCCCCGAGCCCTTCCCCGTGATCTCCGACCAGAATCACTATCGCATTGTCGTACCATCCCCGCTTTTTGAGATAGCCGAGGAACCCGGCCAGCGCCGAATCGGCGTAGGCGATTTCGCCGTCATACAGTCGATCCTTATAGATTTGCGAATACGGCGGAGGCGGCTCGTAGGGATCGTGCGGGTCGTAGAGATGAATCCAGACAAAATGCGGGCCCGCCGGATGCGCATTTAGCCAATCCTCAGCGTGCTGAACGACGACGACGCCGCGACGCTCCAATCGTCCCCAACGCGATTTGCCGTGCGCATGTTCCGGGAAATTATCGTAGAAGTCGAATCCGCGATCGAGTCCGGGCGCGAGCGCGTTGCTGTCGAGGATTACGGCTCCAATGAATGCTGCCGTGCGGTAATCGTCTTTCTTGAGTAACTCCGCCCACGTCGGATGGGTGGACGCCAGCGGCACCGCAAAGTCCGTTACTCCATGAGTGCTGGGCAGCAGCCCAGTCAGTATGGTCGTGTGCGACGTATTCGTAATCGGGCTGGGCGTGAACGCCTGGGCAAAGCGGATTCCATCCTTGGCCAGGCTGTCCATCGCTGGCGTGCGAATAAGATCATATCCGTAGCAATGGACGTGATCGGCGCGAAGGGTGTCGATGGTTACCAGAAAAACGTCAGGCGGTGCCGCTTTCCTGATCGCAACCTGGGCATGAGCGAGAGCCAGAGTCACCGTCAGCCAGCACAGAATCAGCGTCCGCAAGGCCATCGCGACTCAGACTAGCATAGTCAAACCGGCGTTTTATCATCCCGGCGATTGAACAACGGCGGGCGCCGTCTTGAAAGTCGGGGTACAATACACGGAAATTGCCTCTTGGATTAAGGAGGTTTCGCCATGAGAATCCCAATTCTCTTGTTTGCGCTTCTTCTTTCAGCATCTGCGGCTTTTGCGCAGGGTCCAATTCCTCCCGACGGGCAGGTGCAGGCAGACCGAGCCGAGAGGGACTTCGAAAAGAGTATCCCTCCGCCAATTCACCATCAATCTTCGTTGGATTTCACGAAAGTCAAGGGCGATGCGGATGAGTTGGTGGCCCTGTCACAGTCGATTCATTCCGGGGTCGACAATGTAGGCAAGGGCATGCTCCCCAAGGATCTGATCGACAAGCTGAAGCAGATAGAAAAGCTTTCCAAGCGCCTGCGTAATGAATTGACTCCGTAATCAGCAACAAAAAAACACCAGCCCCGGTTGGAGCTGGTGTCAGAGGTTGCCAGTAAATTCGCTTAGAAGGTCAGCTTCAGCGCGAATTCAATTGTGCGCGGCGAACCCAGCGAATATACGCCGGTTCCGACGCCCACGCGGTTCACGAACGCACCCGCGTAATTGGTGCCGTTGATGCTGCCCGTAGCGCCGGTCAGTAGACCGGACATCATGCTTTCTGGCAGATCAAAGTTAGCGAAGTTGAAGACATTGAAGAAACCGACTGACGGTTTGATGGTCAGCCGCTCTTTGATGGTGTACGTCCACGCAAGGGTCATATCCATCGTCCGCAACCAGGCCTCATTCACTTGGTCAGGAGGCGCCAAGGGCACCGTCGGAGCAACTCCGCCCAGGGCCACCAACTGTTGTGCCGTCATCAGGCCATTCTGGATAAGAACCTGCCCTGCCGGTGTCGGCTGTCCTGCCACGACGGAGTTGTAGTTGGCAATGGCGGCATTGATGTTGCCGGCATGGATACCACGGTCAAAGTTGCCAACGTGGGTTCCTGGCATTGGATCCTGAGTGGTGCCGTCACCCGTGAAGTCGGTGCGGAAGATTTCTCCAGGGCCGGATCCGGTGTTGGGAACGGTAAGGGTCGTCGAAAGCGGACTGTAGAAGTGCCCGATCACGCCGATCTGGAAACCGTAGCGCACATCCAGGTAGCCACCGAACGAGATCTGGTGGGTGCGGTCCAGCGTGGATTGCCCAAAGTATTGGTTGACATTGTTGTTGTCCAAAGCGGGGACGATGAAATCCTGATCGCCACTGGACGCCGTGACAGGAGAGCCCGCTCTTACGCCGCCGCCTGTATTGTCAAAGCGGGACAAGGAGTAGGAAGCTGTGAAGTTCAAGCCGTTCGAGCCCTTGAATGGCGACTTCACGTTGTCCGTCCACTTCATCTGCAGACCATCATAAACCGAACGCCCCACAGGGGACAGCATACCGATCGCTGGTGCATATGGGTTTTTGCCACCGAAGGCACAGGCATGACCGACCGCGGCGAAGCAGCTCGCTCCGCCGAAGTCGCCGGTAGCACCCAAGCCGTTGCCGGCATAGTCGCTCATCGATGCACCAGCAGCGATGGCGCAGCCGACCCCGGCTGCTCCGGCCGGGCAACCGAAGGATGAATTCGTCGCATTAATTGCGGCGTTGGCTCCAGCCAGATTGAAGTAGTTGATAGAGCCGGTGTCGTTTTGGTCAATTCCCAGCAGATAGTGGGTCTGGACGTTGCGTGCAAAATCAGCACTGAACACCATGCCCCGTCGAAGTTCCCGCTGGATACCGAAATTCATCTGAACCGACCGCGGCGATTTGTAGTCAGGGTTAAACATCGAGTTGCCTGTCGGGAAGAAGCAACCAGATCCTCCCGGGACGCAACCCGCCAAGCCCGGCTGGACGTAGCCGGGGTTGGGCGCCTGCAGGTTCAAGGGATTCCCTGCCTGATATTGCGCCGCCAAAGCGGTGATCGCGGGCAGCGCATTGCCGATTAGCGGGAAACTCGTAGATCCTGGGGGTCCGCATACTCCCAACGCGCTGGCGCTACCTGGAAGGTTGATTTGACCGTTGACGGTCTGCAACGGTGCTGGCGATCCTGCGGCACTGCAGGCTGGGAAGAACTGCAGAAATGCGCCGGTAGCTTCGCGAGTTGGGCCGTCAAAGAGCACGTTGTTCCAGATCGCGTTCTCGTAGAATAAGCCGATGCCGCCTCGAATCGAGGTCTTGCCGTCTTTCCACGGATCCCATGCAATCCCGAGTTGTGGAGCCCAGTTGTTGTTCGGCTGGTTGACCTGTGCACCCAGATTCGGATCACCCGGTATCAAATTGTTGAGGCCAGGTATCACAGGATATTGGCTATCCGTGCGGCCCGTGTCGCGCGCGTATCGAAGCCCGTAAGTCAGGGTGAAGTTCGGCTTGATCTTCCAGCTATCTCCACCGTAGAAGCTGATGCGATTATCCGGTCCAAGGCCACCGGCGGGGAAGCCCAGTGCCGCCTTGGTGGTGGAATAACCCAACCCGTTGGAAAGAAGAACGAAGTCATCGGGGTAGTTCAACGGGTTGCCAGCGCCACCAGGAAATGGGCCTGTGGCGGCGGCGGCGATTTCGCCGCTATCAACGTTAGAGGCGACCTGCGGCCCGTTTTTGAAGAACGAGGCAAATCCGCCACCTTGGATGTGGTTATACGACACGCCGTAGCGGATCACGTGCGCGCCGATGATTTTGCTGCCGTCGTACTTGATTTGATGGTCGCTTTGCGGAGTGCTCTGCGGGGACAATAGATTCGGTCCGGCAACCAGGCCGCTCGATCCCATAAAGAGTTCCGCGTGGATGTTGGCAAAGGGCAGCGTAGTGCTTCCCGTGGTCGCATCCACAATCTGGTTCTGGAACTTCAAGTACGAGAAGCGGATGGCATGGCTAAAGGTGCCGGTGTTGAAATCCACGCCGCCTACAAAGTTGCGGGTAATGTTCTTGTTGTCATACACCGAATACCCGTAACCGAAAGTTGCGCCGAGCAGGTTCTGGAAATCCGAGAAGCGGAAGAACGCGCGGACGTTTTTTGTGACTTGGTAATCCAGGCGGCCGAGTAAATTGCCCTCGTGAAATCCATCCTGGAAGGTACCCGAGTAGGCGGAAAATGGAGCCGAGATGGGCACAGGGACAGCAGTGTGCTGAATGGTGCGCTCCCCGTCCGCGAAGAAGAACAGTTTGTTCTTGAGGATCGGGCCGCCCACATCGCCGCCGTACTGGCTGCGCTGATAGGGTGCGGTGAATCCCGGAGGCGTCGGCAGAGCCGCGGAAAATACGCTGTCGCGGAATGCGCCGAAAGCATCGCCGTGGAAGCCGTTGGTGCCTGATTTCGTGGTCACGTTCACAGCGCCCGAAGAAGTCAGCTCGGTGGACATGTCAAGACTCGACTGGCTGATCTGAAATTCCTGAATGGCGCTGGACGGAATATCGGTAGTGGTCGTGCCTACGGTTTCGTCGGACACGTCCACGCCGTCAACTTCGATTCTGGCGGTTCGACCGAAGCGACCGCCGAACGAGATCGAGGAGTAACCGGCTTTGGTCGGGTCGAAGTTCTGACCGTCCTGAATCTGCACACCGGGCTCGAGTTGCGCCAGATCAAGGAAGTTGCGGCCGTTGACCGGCAGATTGGCAATCTGATTCTCGGTGATGACGCCTTGAACCGTCGCTTGTTCGGTATTGACCGAGACGGAACTGGCTTCTACCTCCACCACTTGGCTCGTCTGGCCGACTTCCAATTTCGCATTCCCGCTCGCGGTGTTGTCAACCTGAACCGTAACCGTCAGTTCCGTACTCTTGAAGCCGGCAGCCTCAACTCTCACGACGTACACGCCGGGGATCAAAGCACCTGAGGTATACGAACCTTTAGAGTCCGTCGTCCTGGTGATCGACACCCCTTTAGATTTCTCGGTGATGGTGACCTTTGCTCCGCTCACCACGGCGCCGGATGGATCCGAAACCGCTCCTACGATGTTGCCGTTACCTACGTCGGCTTGTGCCAGCAAAAGTGTGGGGGACAGCAAAAGAGTCATGGCCAGAGCGAATACCACAAATGTTCCGGCAGTGCGGAGAGGGCGGTTGAAATTCAGGGACATCGTCCACCTTCCTTTCAGAATCTGTTCAGAAGTCAATGTTTTTCCAGGTTGAATGCCGATTTCGCGGTCGATTCAAGCGGGATAATCTTTGGTTCTTGCCTGTTTCACAAAGTTCCCGCTAACTAACAAACAAAGGGCGACTGCCACTCCTCACACAATCCAAGCCGACCCCGTCAGCACAATAGCAATGCAATTGATCGACCAAGACAATTAACGAAGACAATCTCGCATGCCAACTGCAATCCTGTCAACACCTTATGTCTCGTTGTTGTGGCCCTGATAGTACCACAGGAGGGGTCGATGTATTCCATATTCTGTAGATCATTACTGAAAATGAAATAGGAAATTGCGAAAAAAGATTGGTTTAGAGCTTTGATTTAGTCGTGTAATACCCGGTCCGGTGCCGAACGGTTAGCGGCGTACCCGCAGACGCTCCATCGACTTTCACCTCGATGCGCCGGAAGCTCGAATCGGAAAAGCGCTGCGAGGGATAGTAGGCCAGCATGTACTGGGTTCGCAGCTCGTCGCTGATTTTTCGGAAGGCGTCGTCGAGCTGAGGCACCGACGTTGCGTAGAAATACTTGCCTCCGGTGTCTTCGGAAATTTGAATCAAGGCATGCTCTCCACCGGTGTCGCGTCCCGCGCTCGCCTCGATGGGAACCACGATGATGCTGTAAACGATGGCTTCGGCTTCCTGCGCCGAACGCACCGCTTCTTTATAATCGACGCGGCTTACGGTATCGCCACCATCCGTGATCACGACCAGCACCTTTCTTCCCTGCCGCGGCCCGAGTGCTTCCGCACCTAAATAGAGCGCATCGTAAAGAGCGGTGGCCGCACCCTGATGAACGTGTTCGACGCCGCGGTCGATCGTCTTGAGGTCGGAAGTGAAGGGAACGATCTCGCTAACCACTTCGCTGAAACTATAAAGAGACAGCGCATCGACGGGCCGCAGGATCGCATGCGCAAAACGGCGCGCGGAAGAAAGTTCGAGGGGAAGATCCTTGCGTGTGCTCAGGCTGGTGTCGATGTCCAGCACAATTGAGAGTGGCAAGGCGGACTCTTTGTCAAACACGGCGATGTTCTGTGGCTTGCCGTCTTCAAGCAGAGTGAAATCTTCTTTTTTCAAACCGGCGACCGGCGCGCCATGCGGATCGGTGACCGTAACAAAAACGTTCACCAGTTTGACGTCAACCTTAAGAGTGGCTTCCGGATTCTGGCCCGCACTCTCCGGGACATCACTATTTTTCGAAGTAGCGGATGAAGCCGGCTTGGATGAGCCAGCTCCGCCGGAAGCCCACGGCGGCTTTGGCACCTGAGCATGCGACAACGCAATGGCGAGGATAAGAAAAAAAAGCTGATGCCGCATTCGAAGGCTGAAGCTGCTGCTGACGGTCTTCGCGGATTCCGGCTCCCGAATTTTATGGCAGCCAGGAGCACCAATCGACGGCAAGAATCTCCAGGAAACTCCGCGAAGAGTCAATCTGCTCACTTAGATGCAGACCTTCCCGAATGGCTGCCCTCGGCCGTGGGAATCCCAGCCGGGAAGGGCTCGCCATCGGCCCATACCGCGCCATCCTCAAAATATTCCTTCTTCCAGATGGGCACGCTGCGTTTCAGTGTGTCGATGAGCCAGCGGCAGGCATCGAAAGCCGCGGCCCGGTGAGCTGAAGCCACAACAATGAGTACGCTAGCTTCGCCAACTTCCAATCGGCCCAGCCGATGGACCATGGCAACATCGCGAATCGGAAACTGTTGCAGCGCCTGCTCCGCCAGTGTGTTCATTTGTTTGAGAGCCATCTCTTCATAGGCTTCGTAATCCAGATACAGAGTGCGCCGGCCGCGCGTGTTATCGCGAACCACGCCTTCAAAAACAACCGCCGCTCCGTCCGCGGGCTGCTTGAGCTTGCCGAGAATCACTTGCGTATCGATTTTTTCCCTAACTAGCGAAGAATAATGCGAGCCTCGCGGCGGACCGGGATCGTTTGCTCCTCCGCTGACCGGCGGCAGAAACGCAATCTCGTCTCCTTCTTTCAGCTTCGCCTCCGGCCCGGCGAATTCCTGGTTAATCGAAATCGCAATCGAGGAAGCAATCTGCCCTAACCTTGGAGCTCTCTTCTCATAATGACTGAAAACGTCGCCCAAACTAGCCTGTTCGGGCAAGGTGAGGAGATCGCTCGTTCGCCCTGCGAGATCCTTCAACATCCCGAAAAATAGAACGCGCACCCGCATGACATCCTCAGCCTGACGCAAATAGTGTAGCGCGCATCTACCCCACTAGCTTCTTCCAGGCAGAAAAATGCCAGTTCCCTTTCGAGAACTGGCAAATTCGTTCGAAAACGATCCGATCTTACTTATGCGGCGGCTCTGAGTGCGGCGCAGGTTGAGGGGCTCGCGCTTCTGAATGCGGCTCTGCATGCGGCTGCGGAGGACGCTGCGCCGTAGTCTCACGCTGCTGCTGCCACGCGTTGAACTTGGCTTGCTCGTTCTGCTGGTGCTGCGGATTCTCCTGCACCGGCGGAGCCGGCCTTACCAGCGGATGTCCGTTCTGCGCGACTGGCGGATGCGGAACCTGCGGTTGCATCGCTCCCGGGTGCGGAACGTTCGGCGAGCCCATCGGACGATTGTTCGACGAAGTCGGCGGCACCTGCGGATGCTGCGGCTGATTGGCCTGCATCGTAGGTGGCTGTGGCCGCGGAGTGTCCGTCGGCCGGGCCGCTGGCTGCACAGGTCGTGCGGCCTGCGCTTGCGACGGAGCCTCGGTGCGTACGTTCGGCTCCGCCAGATGTCCCTGCCCAAAAGGCGCGCGCGGAGGCGGAGGCTGCCGGGTCGCGACCACTTGACGATTTACAACCGTGGCCGGCGGCCTTGCGGTTTCGGGCCGTCCCGCTCCCATCACGCTCTGGCGAACTGGTTGCGCTGCAATATTGTGGACGACAGGAGCATTCTCAATTTGCCGTTGATCCACCTTCGCCAGGTTGGCGTTCACCGGACGCGCATTAACGAACGTCTCGTGAGAAACCGCTGTCACTCCATTTGTCACATGTTGATTGACGTAGTTAATCCGAGTAACGTTCGTCGTATTGTTGTTGATGATTGTGGTGTTGTACACGTTGGTCACCTGGGTGACGTTCACCCGCGTATTGGTGATGTTCACATTGTTCACGTAGCCCGGGCTGGTCCGATACCATGGCACGTAAACTTCCCGCGGAGCCAGCGGGAACCACGCCACACCTACACCGATTCCAACTCCGACGCCAAAACCTCCGCCGCCCACAAATGCAACCAGCGCCGGCGCATACACCGGGCGAACATAAACCGGTCCCGGCACCCAGCACCATGAACTCTCGACGAACGCCCAGCGTCCGTAGTGGAATGGAGCGAAGCCCCAAGGCTCGTCTTCAACCCAGGTCCAGCCCCAGGGCGCAACCCAAACCCAGTGGCCGTAACGATAAGGAGCCCATCCGGGAGCAACCGCAACCGGCGACCACACCGGACCGTAGTCGGCAACATAGCGCCAGCGGCCGTACTCATCGAGGTCGGAGGCGCCCGTCATCTCGGGCGAAATGTAATTCGAGGATTCCGCGTGGTCTTCCCGGTCATCGCGTTGAAATGCAAAATTGTCGAAATCGTCGCGGGCAGGAATCTGTTCGATCTCGTGATCGAGCTGATCAGTGCCGGTAAAACGGGCCAGTTGATTTGCCACCACGACGTAAGAGTTTCCGCCACCCGTTACCTCGCCTCGGCCGCTCCAAACCCGGGCGTCAGTTTCTGTTCCATCTGCATTCACGTCGAGGCGATATTCCCCGGTGCGCAAAATCTGAAAAGCCAGGTTCGGCGTATCGATCTCGAAGGTATCTCCGTCATCAAGGTGCCGTACACGCACGAATACGGATCCTTGCGACAACTTCAATTGCGTCATGTGATCGTCGACATCGAGAAAGGTGACGCTGGTTTCCGAATCCATGCGAATCGAAGTCGAACCGGTCTGCAGTTCGGCTCGTGAATCCTTGTCAGCCCACAAATTGTCGCCGGTCGTGAGCGGACGATTCGGAACTGCTTGCACCCAATCGCCTTCGCCGCCCGGCTGAAAGGAGACCGAACCGACGGAATAGCTGAGCCGCGCAACGCGTCCTGGAGGATCCTGCGCCGGCCCCTGCGACTGCTGCGGCTGTACCTGATCCTGCTGTGGTGGTTCTTGTGCGACGATTCTGAGTGGCGCTTGCAACGTCAGCAATATCCCTGCAAGGGCAATCCCGATTACCGAGACTTTGCGCGTTTTCATTGGCTTATATTCCTCGCTTCGCTTCTAACAGACACCACCTACATTGTGTATTAACCCCGATCGAAGTGATAAGTTCCATACTGTAAATCCTGCACGAAAGTAACTTCGCCAAAGTAACTTCCCAAAAAAAATATGCCAGTCCCCGTTTCCGAAAACTGGCACCTTAATTCGTCAACCGGTTCGTGCACTTAGCCTACTGGTTGCTCGCTCAGGACTTTTTCGCGTTCTTCCGCGTCTTGTTTTTCCTGCCGTGGCGAGGAAGGAAGAGCGAGTTCCAAAACCTCGGGAATTGTCTTCACGTAGTGAATTCTGAGGTTTTCCAACTGCTCCGGCGTTAAGTCCTCTTCCACGTTCATCTTGTTTTCCGCCGGAAGAATGACATCGTGCACCCCAGCGCGCTTGGCGGCCAGCACCTTTTCTTTGACTCCGCCGATTGGAAGCACATTTCCGCTCAGCGTGATTTCTCCGGTCATTGCAGTCAACGGCCGCACCGGATGCCCGGTGAGCAACGAAACCAGAGCCGTCGCCATGGTCACTCCAGCGGATGGGCCATCCTTTGGAATCGCCCCCGCCGGCACGTGAATGTGAATATCGTGCTCGGCGAAGAAGGTCTCGGGAATTCCAAGATGCTCCGCATTCGATCGCACCCAGGTTAGAGCCGCTTGCATTGACTCCTGCATCACCTGGCCAATCTGCCCCGTCATGGTGAAGCCGCCTTTGCCCTTCATCGTATTGGCTTCGATGAAGAGAATGTCGCCGCCCGAAGGAGTCCACGCCAAGCCCACCACCACGCCCGCACGCTTGGTACGCTCCGCGATTTCGCCTTCGCTGCGAACTTTGATTCCGCCCAGAAACTCCTGGACGATCTCCGGTGTCACGATAAGTTTTTCCGACTTGCCTTCCGCCAGACGCCGCGCCTGCTTGCGGCAAACCGTACCGATATTCCGCTCCAGATTGCGCACACCCGCTTCGCGCGTGTAGTGCCGGATGATGTTGCTGACCGCTTCTTCCGGAAACTCAATCTGTTCCGGCGTGATTCCGTTCTCTTCGATCTGCCGCGGAATCAGGTACTGAAACGCGATGTGTACCTTCTCTTCTTCGGTGTAGCCCTGCAATTCGATGATTTCCATACGATCGCGCAACGGCTCCGCAATCGGATCGAGCATGTTCGCCGTGGTTATGAAGAGTACCTTCGACAGATCGAACGGCACGTCGAGATAGTTGTCGCGAAACGTGGAGTTCTGCTCAGGATCGAGCGCTTCAAGAAGCGCCGAACTGGGATCGCCACGGAAATCGCGACCGACCTTGTCGATTTCGTCCAGCATGAAAATCGGGTCTTTGGTTTCGGCCCGACGAATGCCTTGAATAATCTGACCGGGCAAAGCGCCGATATAGGTACGCCGGTGACCACGAATTTCAGCTTCGTCGTGAACGCCGCCCAGCGAAATGCGGACGAACTTGCGCCCCAAAGCCCGTGCGATGGATTTCCCCAGCGAAGTTTTCCCAACGCCCGGAGGGCCGACGAAACATAGAATCGGTCCTTTCATCCCCGGTTTCAAACGACGCACGGAAAGATAATCCAGAATTCGATCCTTCACTCGCTTCAGATCGTAGTGATCGGCGTCGAGAACTTCCTTGGCTTTGATGATGTCAACATCGCCGCCCGAAGTTTTCGCCCACGGCAGCACCGCGAGCCATTCGATGTAGTTGCGGGTAACTGAATAGTCCGCAGCCATCGGCGACATGCGTGACAGCCGGCCTAGCTCTTTCAGCGCCTCTTTTTTCACTTCATCCGGCATTCCCGCAGATTCGATTTTCTGCCGCAGTTCTTCCGTATCCCGCGCGCCCTCATCCTGCTCACCCAACTCTTTCTGGATGGCCTTCATCTGCTCGCGCAAATAGTATTCGCGCTGGGTTTGCTGCACCCGATCCTGCACTTCCGACTGAATCTTGTTGCGCAGTTGTTGGACTTCCAACTCCTTCGCCAGATGCTGATTGATCTTCTCCAGGCGAACGCGAACGTCGGTAGTCTCGAGCGTATCCTGCTTGTCGGCTGTCGAAAGCGACGGCAGCGAGGACGCAATAAAATCGACCAACCGGCCAGGCTCTTCAATATTCATGGCCACGGTTGACAGTTCGTCGGAGAGAGTTGGAGAGCCCGCTACGATCTGCTGAAACAACGTCAAAACATTACGCTGCAGAGCTTCGACTTCTGAACTCTTCGGCGGAATTGCCTCAGGAACGGAATCCACTCGCGCCCGCATAAACGGAGCGAGTTGAGCAAACTCGACCAACCTCACCCGCTCCAGACCCTCGGCAAACACAAACAGGCTCTGGTTGGGCATTTTCACGACTTTATGCACCACGGCCAGGGTTCCGACGGTGTAAAGGTCGGTCGGCTGCGGCGAGTCCACGCGAGCTTCTCTCTGGGCTACGACGACGATGGTCTTATCTTCGCCCAGGGAATTAATGAGCTGGACAGAGCTTTCCCGGCCCACGGTCAGGGGTAGTACGGCATGCGGAAACAGCACCGTATCCCGCACCGGTAGTATAGGAAGCGCCCGGTCTTCCGGCTCGCTAGTCCTTGTGTTTTCTTTTACTTCTTTCGCTTCTTTGACTTCTTTTGTAGTGCGCTCAGCGCGCGACGGCTGTGCCATGATTTCACCTTGAGTGTAGTATGCTCAAGTTTGATGACATAAAGGTGCCGGAGGATGCAACCGACACCTCGGAAATGATTTCTGGCTGACTAATTCAAATTCTAAACCTTCTTCGGAGGCTTTGCACCCAACCAAAGGTACAAGGCACAAGGTGCTGACCCAAATCGGCAAGGAAGGGCCTGTCGCCCTCAAGCCGCCGGATAGATTCCGAGCACCTTGACCGGGTCAGCCACTTCCGCCAGATGTCGCAGCGCATTGCGCGCGACTTTGTCGTTTCCACAAAGCAAATCGGCGTAGAAGACGTACTCCCACGGCCGCCCGCGCATCGGCCGGGATTCAATCTTGCTCAGGCTGATATCGCGCAGCGCAAATACGCTCAGCGCCTTGAAGAGCACTCCCGGCACATTTTTCACCGTGAAGGCAATCGAAGTTTTATTCGCCCCAGGAACAACACGCACCGTTTTGCGGATCAAAAAGAATCTCGTGAAATTCTTTTTGTCGTCCTCAATTCCCGCCGCGAGAATTCGGCCTTTGTACGCAACGGCAGCCTGGCGTCCTGCAATCGCCGCCGCATCGCGCAGGCCATTCTCCATTACATGCTTCACCCCGCCGGCGGTGTCATAAAACGGCGTAGCCTCGATCTTCGGATGCTTACGAAAAAAATCGCGGCACTGATCAAGCGCCACTGGATGCGAGTATACTCGCCGAACTTCGCCCATCTTTACTCCCGGGGCAACGATGAGGTTATGCACAATCCGCAAACGAGACTCCCGCTGGATGAAAACATTTCGCGCCAGCAATAGATCGAAGTGCTCGGCCACCGAACCCGCCAGCGAATTCTCGATCGGAATCACCGCCGCGTCGACCGAGCCGCGTTCCACCCGATCAAATACTTCCGCCGAGCGCGCGCAGGCCACGATTGTGCAGCCGCGTACCATGCGCTTCGCCGCTTCGTGGCTGAACGAACCCGCTTCACCCTGAATCGCAACTTTCATAGCAGCAACTTACTTTCCCCGGAGCTCGAATGCAATTCCTTCTCAAGCACAAAGGCGTCGACCCCGTTTGAGTAGTAACGCGGAATCGTCTTGACAATGCTGTAAGCGTGCCGCTTGTAAAAGGCGAGCGCGGATACGTTATCCACAGCAGCTTCCAGCACCACGGTACGACACGCCGAGGCGCACAAGCGATCTTCCGCGGTCGCCAGCAACTTCGATCCCACTCCGAACCGGCGGCTCGATGGCGGCACGTCAATTGTCAGGATATGGCCAACTCCGCGCCGGTTCGCCTGCGCCACAATGAAACCCAGCACCTTGGAGCGGGATTTCACACTCGGTCCGCCGTTGTCAGACACACTGTCCGCGACCATGGTGAAAGCTCCCCGCAACCGGATATACGCGGCCAACTCCATCCGCGAATAGGCGATCCCCGGCGGAAAGCATTCCTGGTCAATGCGCCAAAGCCTGTCGAAATCTTCGCGCCGAAATTCCCGCAGGGCAAATTCCACCTCGACATTGTAGCCGGACGCGCGCACGGATTCCGGCCTTCTTCATGACCCGGCGAGGCTTACGCATCCTCAAAAAATAGCCTCCAAAACTGTTGCGCGCTTGCACCCCAAGACGTACCATTCGCATCTGAGGTTAGTTGTGGGGCGAGTCATTCTCATTGACGCCGTGTCCGCCGCCGCCCTCGTGGGGCTGTGGTATTTCTGTCTGGCCAGTTACAACCACCGCCGCGGGACGAAGGCGTTGCGCTGGGTGGAAGCAGCCTGCTCGAACCGCGGCCGCCTGACTCAAGCCCGCTGGTTCGGCGCTTCCCGCCTGCAGGCACACTTGCAATTCGCCTCGCACTGGTTTGAAAACGCCCGCGTTACTATCAAGCTCTTACCCCGCCCGTTGCCCATACAGTGGCTGCTGAGCACATGGCAAAAGCAAAGAGAAACGATAACCTTCGAAGCCGATCTGGACTGTGCACCCGGCATTCGTCTCGAAGTGCTTCGCCATCGCTGGCTCACGCACAGCGACAACCAGCTGGTACGAAAATCGCGCGACTGGACGGTCGTCCGACCCGGCCCGGTTGTGCTGACCACCTGCACGGAATGGAAACAGGAACTCCCGCCCGTCATCAACACCCTGATGACCTCTCGCGGCCACAGCTTGCTGACCGTGCGCCTGCGTCCCGAGTCTCCGCATCTCGCTGCAACCATCGACCTCGAAGCGCTCTCCGATGAGCGCGCCGCCGCCGGATTCCTGGGAGTACTTCGCGACCTCGCCGCTGGTGCGTCAACCCACCGCCAATAAGAGATCTCCGCATTTTTGCTTTGCCGCTTAAGACGCCTGCCTATATCTTGATTAGAATTCTGCTTTCTTTGCTTGGGGATGAATATGGAATTCAATGGCGGCGCACTGTTGGTCACGGCTCTCATCGCCGTTCTCGCGCCGCTCATCTCCGAGATCCCCATCGGCTTGCGGATGCCGATGGTAGTTGTTGAAGTCGGCCTTGGCATCATCGTCGGCCCGCACGTTCTCGGATGGGCCTCGCCCGGCGGAATGCTGTCGCTGCTCGGTTATCTCGGCCTCATCTTTCTTTTCTTCCTCGCAGGAATGGAGATTGAGTTTGACGAGGTTCGCGGACGGCCGCTCAAGCTTGCGGCCGCGGGCTGGGCACTTTCCGTCGTGGTCGCGCTTTGCCTCTCCGGAGTTCTGTATTGGATGGGCCTCATCCGCGCGCCGCTCCTGGTCGCCGTCGCTTTAACCACCACCGGCATGGGCACGCTGATGCCGATCCTGCGCGACTCGGGCGAACTGGGCACGCGCTTCGGAACCTACGTGGTCGCGGCCGGAGCCATGGGAGAATTCGGGCCGATCGTGCTCTTATCTCTGCTGATGAGCCGCGAGCATACCCGCTGGGAGCAAACTGCGCTGATGGTGTTTTTCGTGGTCCTCGCGTTTGCCGCCGCCGGGATTGCGCTGTTGCCGAAACCTCCGCGCATCGTTGCCTTTCTGGGCAAGACGATGAATTCCGCCAGCCAACTGCCGGTGCGCATCGCTATCCTTGTGCTGGCACTGCTGATCGCCATCGCCGAGCGCTTTGGACTCGACTTGATTCTCGGCGCCTTCACCGCCGGCATGATCGTTTCGCTCGGCACCGATGAGGGCAAACAGGGGACGCGCCTGCTGCATCGGCTGGAAGCCATCGGCTATGGATTTCTCATCCCGATGTTTTTCGTGACCAGCGGAATGCACTTCGACATTCAGGCGCTCATCGCCAGTCCTCGAGCCTTGTTGCGGCTGCCGCTGTTCCTGCTGCTGCTGTTAGCGGCGCGGTCGGTGCCCATTGTTTTTTATCGCTATGAGCTGGCTAAAGAAGACCGCATTCCGTTCGTGTTCTACTCGGCGACATCGCTTCCGCTGCTGATTGCAATCGCGGAGATCGGCGTCCAAACCGGAAGAATGTTGCCCGACAACGCGGCCGCGGTCGTCGGAGCAGGAATGCTGTCGATCCTTCTTTTCCCCATCACGGCGCTGATCTCGCGCCGCCGCGTCGGCGTGCCCGTAGGCTCCGCCAACATTCAAGATCGGGAATAACGGCAGGTTTTCGCGGTGTTAACCAACTATTAATGTTCTGATGTCGATGTTTACCAGTAGATATAGGGATATACCCCGAAAAATGCGTTTTCTGTCTAGATCTATGAAAACAAAGAGCTAGTTTTCGAGATCCCCACGTAAAATATCCCTTCTAAAGGACTTACAGGAGGGATACCCGTACTGGCTCGACCTCCGCAAATCGCAAAGTTGTCAAAGAACTGATATTATCTTGCAGATAACATCTGCGTCCTTATATTAACGCCTTTGCCGGAGTAAAATCCAGAACAAAGTGAGCGGATTGAGAGCGGCCGTTCCAAATTGGGAATCGGGTGCCCGATCCTCGAGGATGCGAGGGAATGGCGGTCCGTTCGAAGTCGAAGAAAGAAGAGATAAAGACCGCTCAAGCGAGCTTGGACGTGTCACCCTCGGAAGCAAGATCGGCTGGAATAGTGTCGGCCACCCCTCTTGTCAGGCAACCTCAACGCGGCGCTCGAGATTCGATGTCCCAGGCACTTTTCTTCGTGCGCAGCAGTCTGGACCAGGGTCAATGAGCGTAATGGGGATTGCACCAATGATGTGGAGAAATTGTTTCAGTTCCTAGGGGCGCGGGGTTGCTCTATCATCGGAAACGGCAGTCAGGCTTGATGGTCGCTGCGTGACACACAATCGCGTAGAGGACATCGAAAAGTGAATCTCAATCGCCCTAGGTGTAAGGCCGGTTGAGCCTAACGCATTCTCAGCCTGTCGGTTACAAAGGATGTTTTCGAAAACCGTGCCAAATAGTTGCGGCGCAGCGCAGATATTAATCTGATGCTCCCGGCAAATGGGAAGTGATTGCGTGTGGATCGTGTTTTCCCCGTCCGTATCCTGCGGCGGAACATTATTAACCATCTCAAGGTGTGGCTTTTTCAATGTGGCAAGTTCATGCTTCTAAGAAGATCGTTGTATCGCGGATCATTTCGAATGCCGTCCATCATCGGATCCGCCATCAGCCAGCTCACCTCCCAGCACTTCTGGTCAATCGCCGCCTTGATCCGCGGAAACGCGAGATCTGGCTTTCCCAGCCGGACATCATTGATCGCAATATCATATTGAGTGCACAGCGCATTTTCATGAGCCAGCATCATCTTCATACGTGCCTCCCAATATGCACTCCAGCCCTTCCCCTCATAGATGGAGCGGAGCCGTTTAGCGGTTGCGCGGTTGTCGGCAGTGTCCAAAATGTCAAAATTTACTGCTTTATCTCGCATCCCCTGGCTCTCGTAGATCCTGCTCTCCCACATCGTGACGAACATGAGCTTGCCTGGCTCCATCTCCGCCGCTTGCTGGAGATGAACGAGCGCTTCGTCGTAGTGCCGCGCAAAGTACAGGATCGACCCCATCTGCCGGTTCATCATAAAAGACTGCGGATCCAATTTAAGGGCCCTTCGCATGTGTGTTACCGCTTCTTCCGTGCGGTTCATCGCGACTAGATAATTCGCATATTGTAATTCGGCGTCAGAGATGCCTGGGCTGAGCGCAATCCCACGCTTCAGGTTCTGTTCCGCGTCCGTCCAGTTCCATCCAAAGAGGCCCTCTATAATTCCCAGGGCCGAATACGGTTCCCCGTTCTGCGGATCGAGTTCAATCGCGCGTCGCGCCGCGGCGGCACTCTTCGCGATCGCTTCCTGAAACGGCATCATGTCTGAGACAGCTTCGGATATCAACGCCACACCAAGGCCCGAGTATGCTTGCGACCATGAGGGATCTATCGATATCGCCTGCTGAAAGTATGCGGCGCTTTTGTCTGCATCACGCTTATCGAGAAAATACCGCCCCCGCAGGTAGGCATCCTGCGCCTCAGGACTTACGGAGTGGGCTGGACCTAGCGCGGCAAGGGCACTGTCGAGACGGGACGCGATATCGTGGGCGGCCTCGCCAGGCAGGTCAGCCACTTCGGTCCCACTGCGGTCATAGCTTTCGGCCCAGAGATGAGTGTCGGTGTCGCAGCGGATCAACTGGAGGGTCATGTGGACGTGGCTGCCGATACGAGAGATAGAGCCTTCGATGACGCCGTCGACATCAAGAGCCCGGGCAATTTCTCGCAGTGGGCGGCGTGCACCTTTGTATTGCATGACGGAAGTACGCGAGACGAGGCGCAATGTGGAGTACTTGGCAAGCTTGGTGATGAGTTCGTCGGTGATGCCGTCGGCAAAGTACTCCTGCGAGGAATCACCAGAAAGGTTGTCGAGAGGGAGGACGGCGAG
>Ga0210383_10000648_pt1 | contig 31614 bp, 24 predicted proteins | sample IncBWC14OmetaG_FD_160072 | JGI IMG/M metagenome (GOLD analysis project Ga0210383, IMG submission 160072) | Forest soil microbial communities from Barre Woods Harvard Forest LTER site, Petersham, Massachusetts, United States - Inc-BW-C-14-O ... | reverse complement strand
ACTCCGGCCGTTCAGAGGAAGTTCTTTGACCTGCAACTCGCCGACAAGGCCGGAATCATCTTCGGTCGTGATCTCGACGACGGTAGGCGCCGATTCCACTTGCACGGTCTGCCGCACGTCCCCGACTTGCAGGATCAAGTCAACGGTTTCCCGCTGGCCCAGCACGAGCGCGATTCCGTTTTTCTCTTCTGCGCGGAATCCGGGCTTTTCGGCTCGCGCCTCATAACGGCCGACAGGGAGCGAAGCGGCATCGTAGCGCCCCGCCTCATCTGTCAGCAGATTTCGTAACGCATCAGTCTCCAGATTCTTGATCCGAATTGCCACGCCGGGGACCGCTCCTCCGGACGAGTCGCGCACCGTACCTTGTATGGAAGCGTCTCCTTGCGCGAAGGTGGGAATCGCGACGCTTGTCGACAGCGCAAACAGCAAAACTCCAAACGAAAAACCATTTCTTAGGCCAAATTTGAAAACGCTTCGAGGGCGCATTTCTTTTCTCCAGATATGGATTGGTCCTGCTTAGCTCGGCTGAAACACCGGGCCGTTGGTTAGTTGTGAACGATTTAGAGGGACAGCGGCCTGCGCCTCCCGATGACGATTCAAACCACTCGAGCGAGGTCAACAACAACAACGACAGAGGGGAGCGAGCTTGCACGAGGCATCGAGCGCCAAGGTGGCGTTCTCTGGCGACGCCATTCGGAGAGAGTCTTTTGCGAGATAGAGGGGACTAGTGTGCACGGTCGATCCTGGCCTGTGCGGCAATTTTCGCGCTGTTCGTCGCGTGTCTTGCGGCAAGGGCGCGACTTCCGCTCCACACCAACTGCAATCCAGCAAAAATCGCTACCATCGCGACAGCCGTCTTCAGCCTTTTCGCGGGAACTCTACGTCCCAGCAGGCATCCGAGCACCACTCCAGGAATGCCGCCAAGCAGAAGTTGCAGGAGTATCGGGACACTGATCGTCCCAAAGGTCCAATGGAAGGCGCTACCGATGACCGCCAATACCAAACCAAAGAGCAAGTCCGTTCCCACAACTTGCGCAGGCGTCATCTCCGAATAGTTGAGCAGAAGAACGGTCCCAAGAGCTCCGGCACCCGCGGATGAAAAACCGGACTCAACGCCAATCGGCAAAGCCAGCCACGGAAGCCAGTGATGGTTTCGTCCGGCGAAACTGGGATTCTGCGCCCGCCGGAAAAACGTAAGGCTGGATGATGCTGCCAAGAGGACACCTAAGATAAGGATGACCAGGGGGCTTCCCGCGTCACGGTTCAGGAAGCGGAGCAACCAGATGCCGGCGAGAAGGCCGGGAATTGCTCCTTGCAACAGAAGCCACAGATAGCGCGAATGAATGTGCTTTCCCGCCAGATAAAAGGGGGCGGCGATCAGGCGCAGGACTCCGGCAAACAGGAAGGCGGTTCCGACGGCTTCTCCCGCTGTCAAACCCGCAAGAAGTACCAAGGCCGGCACTGTGAAACTTCCGCCGCCGATTCCGGTCAATCCCACCGCGAGGGCAATGAGGAATCCCAGGAAATAATTCATGGGCGACTCCTCTCGGAAGCCGTGTGAATTCCGCACTCTAACTTCGTTCCGCCCCAGCGGCCCGAACGCGGGTTCGCCGGGTCCTCTGGAATCGCCGTGCACGGTTCGCAACCGATACTCAGATAACCTTGGTCATATTGCGGCAAATACTTGATGCGATTCTTGGCGGTGTATTCGCAAACTCGTGTCCAGGTCCAATCCGCGAGGAGGCTCACTTTCAAGAGCGTCTTTCCGCTCGGCAGGCGGTGTTCTTCCAGCTTTTTAAGGTTTTTCCGCGTCGGTGATTGTTCGCGCCGCAATCCCGTGAACCATAGCTCGTAAGGTTCCAGCGCCTGAAACAACGGCTCAACCTTGCGTAGTTGGCAGCACTTCGACGGAGCGCTGCGGTATAAAATCCCAAACTCCGATTCCTGCTGTTCCACTGTACTTTGCGGCACCACGTTTACGAGGTTGAGAGACCATTCCTTCGCGATAAGGTCGCGGTATTCGTAGGTCTGGGCGAAGTGATAGCCGGTATCGAGGAACAACACGGGAAGCGAGGGAATGCGTTCCCGCAATAAGTGGAGTGTGACCATGTCTTCAGCTTGGAAACTGCACGTGAGACACGCGGTCTTTTCGGGGTGAGCAGCCAGCAAGTCACCTAGAATCTCGTTTGGCTCGAGGGGCTCGATGCTTTCGGCGGTAAATGTTGTGGCCATATTCAGGCTGCGCTCCCCGCACGATCGGTTCCACGTGCAATGCGCAGCGATTCGGCCAAGGTGCGCACTCGTTCAACGGCCTTCGCGTCGCCGTCAGATAGGTTCAGTTCGGCCAGGTCGAAGAAGAAATCTCCTGCAGTCGCTCTCAAGTCCAATTTCTCTTCGCTTCCGAGCGATGGATTCCAATAAATGACCACAAATCCCGCGGCATACATCGGGTTCCACGCAGCCTTGGGTGCATGAGAGGAAGCGCTCTTTTCGACAAGCATGACTTCGAATCCAGCTTCGAAGAGCGCGCGTTCTAGCCTCCTTGCAAGCGCGACACCCGCGCTGACCACAATGAGGGCGGGGAAGTGCCCATGGCGGCGATATCGTTCAGGAGCGGTGACCGGACCTTCCGAATCTGACGTTTCTTGCCGCGACAATTTGTCGTCGTCAGCAAGATCTTCGCGAATCATGCCCGCACCTAGAGTCGCGTTCGTTAAAGAATCAATGAGAATGAAACTTCCGGTGATCCGATTTTGTCCGTAGGAGTCGAAAAAGAGCGGTGTGTTCGTTTCCAGTTCCACGGCTGCGATATCATTCATGTGCAGCTGCTCGGATACTTCTGGGTTCATGGTGTCGATATTGACGCGGTGGCGAATAGTCGTAACCCTGCCGCGCACCTGTCGTGCGCATTGTTTGATCAGATAAATCCGTCCAATTTCCAGCGGCTGCTCGTGCATCCAGACCAGCATCGCCGCGAACCTCCGCGACACATGCGGCGGATCGTGGGGAGACGCAAGCATGTCTCCGCGGCTCAGATCAATTTCATCCTCTAATTTCAACGTGACTGACATCCGGGAGAATGCTTGTGGGATGGGGCCGTCATAGGTGACGATCGACTGCACTCGAGATTGCCGGCCGGAAGGGAGCGCGGTGACCACGTCGCCCTCGCGGATCTGGCCGCCGGCCAATTGTCCCGCGAATCCACGGAAAGTCGCATCAGGCCTTATCACGCACTGAACGGGAAATCGGAAACTTTGCGTCTTTGCGGGCTGAACAATTGGCACCGTTTCCAGATGTTCCAGCAGTGTTGGGCCCGCGTACCATGGCATCCGCTCACTGGTCTCAACTACGTTGTCTCCCGCCAGAGCACTTATGGGAATGCACCGTACGTCGGCGATTCCCAATCGTGTCGCAAGCGCGAGGAATTCTTCTTCGAGGCGGAGAAACTCTTCTTCCTGATATTCCAGTAAGTCCATCTTGTTGATGGCGGCAATCACGCTGGAAATCCCCAGGAGCGAGGTGATATAGGCGTGCCGCAACGTTTGCGGGAGCAGTCCTTTCGTCCCGTCGACCAAAATTACTGCCAGATTTGCGGTTGATGCGCCGGTGACCATGTTGCGCGTGTATTGCTCATGACCAGGTGTGTCCGCGATGATGAATTTTCGCCGCGCAGTCGCGAAGTACCGGTAGCCCACGTCGATGGTGATGCCTTGCTCGCGCTCTGCGCGCAGACCGTCCGTAAGCAGAGAAAAGTCGATAGGCCCGTGCGCGCGGTTGATGCCACTTTTCTTTACGGACGCGAGTTGGTCTTCGTAAAGGGTCTTGGAATCGTGCAGCAGTCTACCTATGAGAGTGGACTTGCCGTCGTCCACGCTCCCGGCAGTCGTAAATCGCAGGAGTTCCTTATTCAGGTTCTGCTCAAGGAACACCTCGAACTCATCGTGTATTTCTACGAGAGGCGCGGGAGCCATCAGAAGTAACCCTCCCGCTTCTTGATCTCCATCGATCCCTCTTCGTCGTGATCGATCGCTCGATTTTCCCGCTCCGATCGGCGGAACGAAATCATCTCCGCGATGATTTTGGGAACAGTGTCGGCCTCCGACCGTATGGCTCCCGTGCACGGGACGCATCCGAGCGACCTCATACGGCACATGAGCGGCCGGGCTTTCTCCCCAGGTTGAAGTTGGTCCTTCGAATAAATCAGGACAATGGAACCGTCCCGAATAACCGCATCACGTTCCCGAGCAAAATAGAGCGGCACAATCGGAATGTTTTCCGTGTGGATGTACATCCAGATGTCTAACTCCGTCCAATTGGAAAGCGGGAAGATTCGAATGCTCTCTCCCTTATTGATTTGCGAATTGAAAATATTCCAGAGCTCGGGCCGCTGGTTTTTGGGATCCCACTGTCCATGTACGTCGCGAAAGGAATAGATCCTCTCTTTCGCCCGCGACTTTTCTTCGTCGCGCCGTGCCCCCCCGAAGGCCGCGTTGAAGTCGCCTTCCGCGAGGGCATCGAGCAGGGATTGTGTCTTCAATAAGCCGCAACACTTTTGCGTTCCCAATGAAAATGGATTGGCGCCCGCGCTTAGCGCCGCGCGGTTTTGGTGCACAATGAGTCGCGCACCAATCTGTTTTGGATACTGATCGCGAAATTCGATCATTTCGGGGAACTTGTAGCTCGTATCGATGTGCAGCAAAGGAAACGGAATCGTTCCCGGGTAGAAGGCTTTTTGCGCGAGCCGGAGCATCACGGAGGAATCTTTGCCGATGGAATAGAGCATGACCGGCCGGGAAAACTCAGCGGCGGCTTCACGGAGAATATAGATACTCTCTGCTTCGAGAGCTCTGAGATGGCTCAGTCTGGGCCCGGCGGGGGCAGCGAGCGCCTGGTCCGATCCGTTATCGGACGCGGTACCGATGAATAGTTCTTGCGGCGGACTTGGTATTGGCAATGGTAAGGCCCCCATGTTCGAATCCTTCGTTTAAAAGCAAAAAACCCACCGGCCAGTGCGTCTCTGGCGGTGGGTTCCTGAACTGCTAAGCTAGAACTAAACTCCTAGTTCGATAGCCTCCCGTTGCCAGAGGACACGAATGCGCAACATGGACAACAAATCTGCGCGTTGCTCTGGTACGTGAGGCTCAATAACATGACAGTGAGTGTACATGGCGTGCGGGCTCATGGCAATAGCGAGCCACGACAGCGTTTAGGCGGCTGCACTCAGGGAAACCGAGTAAACGATTTGACTAGGGCCATGGATGGTGCTGCGCCTGTCGTACATCAAAGGCGGCGGACGCCACGCGCTGGTTTTGGTACAGTGCTTCTGGCAAACCCGAATAACAGCGTCCAAATCGTGCAGGAAATCCGGAGCCGCAAAAATGGATATTCACCAGCTTCAGCTGTTCCTCGCGGTGATGGATTCCCCCAGTATGACCAGCGCTGCGGAGAAAATTCACCTGTCGCCGGGCGCCGTTAGCCTCCAGCTCCACAATCTCGCGGACGAGCTTCGCGCGGAACTATTCGTGCGCCGCGGCAAACGGTTGGTGCCCACGCCCGCCGCCGAGCGCCTTGCGGAACGCGCGAGAGAAGTCGTTCGAATGATGAGCCAAATTCGCCAGGATTTTGAAAATGATCTTTCCAAGGATGTTCGTCCGTTCGAATTCGCAACCGGCGTTACGACCCTGATCTATCAACTTGGGCGTCCACTCCGGCAACTCCGAGAAAACTATCCCAAGGCGGACATTCGCGTCACGGTCGGCGTGACCGAAGAGATGGTTGCCGGCTTGCTCGACCGGCGTTTCGACCTCGTGCTCATCTCCCTTCCGGTATCGGAGCAAAATCTAAGGCTGATACCGCTCTTCGACGAGGAGTTGCTCGTGGTTCGCCCTTCCACCCGCAATGTTACGACCGGCCGCATCGGCTCCATCCGAGCTGCCGAACTCGCGGGCGTTCCATTTCTGCTCTATCCGAAGCGCAGCAATATGCGGCGCGTGATCGACAGCTTTTTCAGGGAGATCAACATCGTTCCCAGGGTCGCGATGGAAGCAGATGACACCGAAGCGATCAAGCGGCTCGTGGAATCGGGTTTTGGCTACTCGATCCTTCCCGAGCATGCTTTGAGCGACAAATCCCGCTTTTTCCACAAGTTTCGGATCGAGGGTCACCATTTGAAAAGAAGTTTAGCGCTGGCCACCGCTCGCACCGAGTGCCCGCGGAAGCTCACCGAATCGATCGCGAATTTTCTGCACGGCGCCTTACTGCAAGAATCGAATGCCGGACGATAGCGGCTATCCCCGTTGAAGCCCGGTCCATTGCTCGAAGTTTGTGCGAAACAGTCGCTTGACGTCGCGTTGAATATCGGCGCGCGTTACGCTGCGGCCATCGGCGGTCAGTGAACGATAGGTGTCGGCCAAAATCTTCGCAAGAATCACCCGGGTGTTTCGCCACTTGTAGATAACCTGCTCCAGAACGCGCGCGTCGGAGTGTTGCGGAATGAAACTCGTCCCCAGCATTTCGATTCGTTCGCGGGTGATTTCTTCCACGATGGAGCCGTTATTCATGAACCACCAGCATCCGAACGGCATCAGATTGCTGAATTTTCGCGCATACACACACAGTTCGTGCTGATTTTCACGACTGAGCAGGCTGACCAGGAAGCGGTTTGCAGGGAAACTCCGGCACAGGTTTTCCACGGCGCGCAGGTCGGCTCTTCCGACCGCGTCTCCGGCCAGGCGAATCGCAGGATTCACCTGGCGCCGCACGCCGATCATCAGGGACATCGGGAGATCCGCCTCCTGGCACGAGGGTAGGACGGCTTCTTTCAGTATTTTGTTCGTGATGCTTTCATCCGGATACCGAAATGTGTCCTCCAGCGAAACCGCCATATACAGAGGGCGCATACGCTCGCAGCAGTCCGCCAGAAACCTGCGAATTTCGTTCACCGAGTTTCCTGACGCGCTCTCGTCGACTGCGTATCCCTGACTAGCCAATAGCTCCCAGTGACCAGACCAGCCCCACAGGATCCGGTCGAGACGCAACACCGCGTGAAATTGCCGGTCCTTGACGCCCCCGCTCATCCAAACCGACGACTCAGCGGGGTCCAGCGGGTCGTTGGTCATCACCACCTCACTGATGCCGGCCAGCTGAAATACTCGTCGGACGTGTCCTTCCGCTGGCTGTGCCTCGAAAAACGCTCGCGTTTCACGCAGGTCTGCAGCGTTTGTCGGTAGTCCGAACGCCTGTAGCACCGCGACAATTCCGCGGGTCGCTTCGGAGATAGGGCTGTTGTCGATAAACAACGCCCGCCAGATTGTGTCGGCCTGCTCCTGCTTTGACAGCGCCCAGTACTGGTCGGGACGGATGGGTGAGGAGCGAAAGAGCTCCGCTTCAAGGTAGTGATACGTCAATAGTTCATCGATTCCACGCAGGCCAAGCTTGCCGAATTCCGGAGCAAACAGATGCGTGTGGATGTCGATGAACTCGGTCGAGGACAGGACGTCCTCCACTACGGACGGAATCTGATCGCTGGATAGCAACGCGACCGACGAGGGCTCGCCGGTGAGGCCGGATGGTTTGAACGATGCGACTCGCATACCCACACCTATACTTGATGCGCTTGACAGCCTGCGCTTCCATTCGCGTAGTGATTAACCGGAACTGCTTACATCGGCCCGAGCTCCCGCTCGGCGGCAATTTCCGCGTCGTGAGGCCCAGTAAGTTCAGTTTCTTTTATGACGTCCCGCGAAATATACGAGCCGCTCGCGGGAGTGTCAAAGCGAAAAAACTGAGCTCAAATTTCAGTGAGACTCAACGAACCGCGGAGGGAACGAGCGTTCCTCGATTGCTCAAGGCCGCCCTCCCCTCCACGGCGCGCACCGACCTTAGAAAAACAACTTCGCGGCCAGTTGCGCCACGCGCGGATCTCCGGCCTGACCGGCTCGGAACGTACCGAACGCGGAATTGCCGTTCAGCTTGTCGAACGCGCTGATTTGGTCCGTACTATTCACCGTGCCCGTGCTCGTACTTTCCGGAGCAAAGTTCGGATGGTTGAAGATGTTGAAGTACTCCACCCTCAGCTGGAGCTTCCAACGCTCGGTAAAGTTAATGTACTTTGAGAGTTGCATGTCCCAGTTGAAGGTGCGCGGCAAACGCAGCGCGTTCTTGCCGATATCTCCAAATGTGCCGAAGATCGTCGCGTTGTTCGCTCCGCCCACCTTAGTGGGCTCGAACGCTGCCGCATTCAGCCAGCTCACACAAGTCGCGGTTACGCCCGCGCACGAATTGTTGCCGTACGCGCTGATTCCTGGCTGACAGGTATCCCCCGCCGCGCCGTTCCCGGTGCAATAGGTCCCTCGGTCATTGCCGATGCCCGTGCCCGATATTTCCGTCCCTTGCAGCACGGTAATCGGCCGCCCGGTTGCCGCAGAGACGATTCCCCCCAACTGCCAATCGCCTAGTACATGGCGCATCATTCGGTTGGCATGCTGCAGGCTGGGCAACTGCCACACGTAGGAACCGCTGAATACGTGCGTGTGATCGAACGACGACGGTCCGTAGTCGAACCGGTGGCGGTTCGGGTCGGTCAGCGGTAGCGTCGAATACCCGGTGTCAAATCCAGAGACTCCTTCGCCAAACGGCAGATCATCCATGCTCTTTGAAAAGGTGTAGTTCGCCAGAATCGTTAGCCCGTGCGACATTCGCTTTTCGCCGGACACTTGCAGCGAATGGTAGTTGGCGTTGATGTCGGTAATGTCCGCCTGCACGGTCGAGAACGTATTCGTTTTGAACTCCCCGCCGCTTGCCGAGGCCACCAGCAGATTCGTGGAACCCGTGTTCGCTTTGCCCGTCGTCGTGCAACAAGCGCCAGCGTTGTAGTCCTGCGTCTCCAGGATGTGCAAGCTTCGCGAGCCCACGTATGCCACGCGCATCAAAATGCTTGCAGGCAGCTGCCGCTCGACCGTCAGGTTCCACTCATACACCGTCGGCACGTGGTATGTGCCGCTTGGATCGTAGGTCACCGCGATCTGATTGAACGGGGGACTATAAGCAAAGTTGGTTGGCGCTGGGAAAGGGCTTGGAAATTTCGGATACGCCGCCGCTTGGGCCCCAGTACAATTCAGTGCTGCCTGTGTCGATGGCAGCGTGCAAAGGGGATCGCTGAATGAGCCCGCGGTCGACCCAGGTGTTGGTGCGCTGTTCCCTGCGGTCGACAAAATGAATTGTGGGCTGAACGGCCACTCATCCACATACCGGTTGCTCAACATGCCCATCGAGCGCGAGTCGTAGAAGATTCCCCCTCCGCCCCTTACGCTTGTCTTGCCGTCACCGAATACGTCGTACGCGAAACCCAGCCGTGGCATGACACCCTTCCAGTTCGGGTTCAGCGCGTTATCCGGCATCCCCGGGTCACTCGGAATCCCGTTCTGACCCGAGAACAAGATCCCCGGAGGCGCATTCGGATACACCTGAGACCTCACGTTCGCCGCCATCGCCGTCAGGTTCACCTGCGCCCACCGATTTCCGTTGTCGCTCCACGGCAGTGCTGGCTCGTACCGCAGCCCGAGATTCAACGTAAGTCGCCGGTTCAGGCGGTAGTTGTCCTGCACGTAAACGCCTGGGAATTTGTTGCGGTTGGCCTTAAATTCCCCGGCGCCCTGCTGGAACGCATACCCATTCCCCGCCGGACCACCGTCGCACATCGTGCCGGCAAGAAAATTCTGGTACGTGGGCAACCCCGTCGGTTGTTTTAGGTAGGTGTCTTGCGCGCAGAAATTCACGATTCCTGGCTGGTTGAATTGGTTGTTCAGGTCTACCTGGCTCCACTCGATAATTCCACCGAAGTGAAAGTCGTCCTTTCCCTTTTCCCAGCTCACATCGTCGGCATAGGTAAAATTGTTTCGTGTGAAGGTGCCGCTCGGGTTGTCACCGAAGTTGAATCCATTCTGCACGCCGATGCCCTGGATCGCATTCGGCGTTGGCTCGAACGGCAGCGCGACTCCGAATCCGGTCAGATTCACTGCCTCCGGTGAAGGTCCGCGAGTCGACACCTCGCGCGAATAGCTCATCCGAAAATCGTTGACCAGCCGTGGCGAGAAAACGTGCGTTTCGTGTACCAGCGCGTTCTGCGCTACGATCGAAAATGTGGCGTCGGTGTAAGCCACCAGTAGCAAGGGCTCGAAAACCGCTGCCTTGGTGAACCGGTCGAACTCGTACCGCCCGGTGATTCTGTCCTTTTGGCTGAAGGCGTGATCCAGCCGGCCCATTCCCGAGTCGTAGTTTTCGATGTCCGGCTTCGAGAACGGAACCGTGGGATTCGATCCCGCTGGTATGGGGCCCGCCAGGCTGAATTTCGCCGCCGATCCAAGATATGCTCCCGTCGTCGGGTCAATCCCCAGCATCATCGCTACGGCTGGGTCGATCTTTCCGCCTCCTGCCAGGAACTTGCTGATGTCGGTCTGGCCCACCACCTTCGAGCTGCCCAACACCAGGTTCCGAAACTCTGTTCGTTGATACCCCGCGAAAAAGAAGGTCTTGTCGCGAATGACCGGCCCCCCAATCGTCCCTCCGAATTGATTGCGCTTTACCTGATCGGGAGTTGTCGGTGTCGCGAAGAAATTCTGCGCGTTGAAATACGGGTTGCGTACAAACTCAAACGCATCGCCGTGAAAGTTGTTGGTGCCCGACTTCGTGATCACATTCACGACGCCGCCGGCATTCTCTCCATACTCCGCGCTGTAGTTGCTGGTCTGGACGCTGAATTCCTGCAGCGCGTCCGGAAACGGAAACGGCTGGTTCACATTTGTGTATTCGTCTACGTAGTTCCCGCCGTCAAGTTGGTAGCTGATCGTGTTTTGCCGCGATCCATTGGCCGAATACGTCACTGCGGCTGGAAAAGTCTTAGTCGCTCCCTGGTCTGCCCCACCATTTGGCGCGTTCACCGCGCCCGGCACCAGCAGCGTCAATTGGGCTGCGTTACGCCCATTCAGCGGCAACTCCGTAATTCTCTCCTGCTCGATCACCTGTTTCAGCGTCGATGTCGACGTATCCACCTGCAGCGCGTTGCCCGTCACCGTGACCACTTCCGTCGTCGAGCCTAGCTTCATACTCAGGTTCACCGTCAGCGTCTGATCCGCCAGCAACACGATCCCGCTCTGCTTCGAAGTACTGAATCCAGGCGCGTCAGCGGTGATGCTGTAGGTCGCAGGTTCAAGCGATGGAATTACGTATAGGCCTTCCGCATCGGCGGTTGCCGTGCGTGAAAAGCCCGTTCCCTCTTGCAAGACCACCAGCCTGGCAGAGGCTATCGGCGCCCCATTGGGGTCGAGTACTCGCCCTACGATGCTTCCCAAGCCTTGCGCATGGGAAAGCAGGGGACTCAACAGAAATGCGAAAAGCAGCTTGGCAAATTTCGTTTTCATTTTCGCCTTTTCCTTTCGCGGCCGATCCATTGACTCGACGTTGCCAATCCGGATCGGCCCCTTTTATGTCCGTGACGCGGACGCACCGCTACGTACTGCGCACGGGGATCGACTCGACCTCGACCCTTGAGCCCAGAACCTACGATTGCTTTCCTCGATAATCGCTATCGATTACTTGAATGGGTGTCGTTGTTCGCACAGTAGGAGCGATGCGCTAATCATGTCAATCTGAAATATCTAAAGCGGTGGTTTAGCGCGACTAAAGTGATTGCTCGCGCACCGCTCCGCGCGGATGCCTGTTTATCAGCAATGCGCCGCTTCATTTCTCGTTTTGGTCAGACCAAGTCGTTCCTCAGCACTTCCGCGTTGACGCCGGGGTTACTGATGCCGCTACCATTTGCCCTGCACCGGGCGACTGTTAGCCTTTCGGCCTACCACGGTGCAGTTCGTTCCAACATCAACTGGACTGGAGGGAACTAGGCTTCTCCGTTTGAAGACACGCGCCAACCATCACCGTGCCGACTACGCGGCTTGTTTGAACGGTGTAGCAGCCGAGAAACTTCTTTATCAATTTGCGCTTGCGGCACGGGGCGCGACCGGAAAAGGCCCTTCGGAATGAGTAGTCACCGCCCCGTCGCAAGTCCACCGAAGTGGCATTTATCGTCCGGAAATGCCTATACTTCACTGGATTGGGAGGTGCCTATGAAAAGAATTTGCATCGCAACGCTGTTTTGTTGTCTCCTGGGATTCCTCTTGGCGACGACAACTATTCCTTCACAACTGGACTTGAAACCGGAAGTCCCCGCCAAGAGCGTGGTGAATACCCTCCGGCTCCTGAACACCCCCGAGTATTCGTATCATGAGGAAGCTCGCCAATTGGCAACTATTCCCTCACAGGTTGACCCGCCAACGGAAATCTCCGCCGAGAGTTTGGTGAATACACTCCGGTTCCTGAACACCCACGAGTATTGGTATCACGAGGAAGCGGCCACTTCGCTTCTAGAAAGGACATCGTGGCCTTCCTCCGAACGAAAAAGCTTTTCAACCAATCTCCCATCAACCTCGAATATCCGGGAGTGTTGGAGTTGGCAATCACCACCGGCGTAGACGGCAAACACTATTCCATTAGCCTTAAACCGCGAATCAACCCAGTTTCCGATACGTGGAGGTGTGCGCCTGCCGCTTTCACCGACGAAACAGGCGTGATCTTCCTCGGTTCTGCTCTCGGTTGCGGAGATTCACCTCGATATCTGCAACCCCTTAAGCCGGTCCAGTAATGCTGGCGTAGACTCAAGTGAGGTTGCCGCTGTCAATAGTTAAGGGGCTGGATCAAGCCAGCCCCTTATGCTCTAAAGCGCCACCAAGATTCTGGTGGGAACGTTAGTTGGTATTGCCGCGATGGCTCTTGCCACCTTGTTCCACTCGCACCTTTTCCTGCGACTTCCTGCGACGTGGTGTTCTCATCTCCGCAGTCAAGCTCGTCCTCTCTATTGGGAACGCGCTCGCGGCCCTTGCGTGGATGTACTTCTAACCCCACATTTCCTTTTTGAAGTTCGTGCAGGTGGCCGTATGATCGCTCGGAGCTGCACCCAGCAATCGGAGGAAAACTATGAAACGAGAAATCATTCGCGTTGAGCCGCTGGCGACCTACCTCGAAAAGTACAAGGCGCCCGCTTCGACGGTGACTAGACACGGCGACACTGTTTACGTCTCAGGCTCTCCGCCGTTCGATCCGAAAACCGGAGAGATTTTCCGAGGGCCTATTGAGCGCCAGACCGAGATCGTTTTAGACCAGCTTAAGCTCTGTGTCGAAACGGCGGGTTCGTCCCTGGAAAACATCCTGAAACTGAATGTCTACGTGACTTCAGTAGATATGTTTCCTGCTGTTAACGAGGTTTACAGGCATTACTTCCCGGAGAATCCTCCTGCTCGAATCTTCATCAACGTTCCTGCTTGGAACGGGGGGTTTGATATCGAAGTGGATTGTATTGCCGCCGTTTTATAAGACCATCCTTTTTAGTTAGGTATCGATCTCGGATCGTTGGCGAGCGTCCACGAAGGCGCTCTGTGTGACGGCATGGTGCGCCTTTTCGTCATTCGGGCGTTATATTGGCGATGCGTGAACTGCCTTTGCTTCTTCTTTGGATCGCGAGTGCCAGCTTCCGGCGTTCCCTCGATGTCGTCCTTCCTGTTCTGGTTGTTCAGAAGGGACCAATTGTTCGACACTCACTCCCTCGTACAACTGAGTGAGCCCGGTCGCGGGATCAGTCAGGATGATGTTGGAGCGTGGTTTCTTTCGGAGTTCGGATGCGCTGAAGTAGAGCCTTGTCTTCTCGTATTTCAGTTGCAACAGCAAACTGGGATTGCGATTTTCTCCCAGGTAGTTCTGAAGCGCATCGCCCCGTCCGCCCCTTTGGGCGTATGCAGATGTTGAACTCGCGATGAGAATTATTAGCACAATTGAATGGCGACTCATAGAAATCCCACACGCTCCCTCAGTCCTGGTATCACTTTGCGTCCTTGTGAAGCCGCCCGAAATCAGTCTTAGCGCCTCCGCCCCTCTGTTTTTGAGGGGCTAACCGGTGACGGGCATCATTCACGAAACCCACAAATCGATGCGCGAGTTCTCGAATTCGAGTCGATTCGCGTTGCTCTATGGCGTCAGTCGGGATCAAGTCGGTGCCAACACCGATCGCGATAGCTCCTGCCAAAATGAAACTCGCCGCCGTCTGTTGCGTTACTCCTCCCGCCGCGATCAATGGAACCTGAGGCAACGCCGTGTGCAACGCCCTGATGTACTTGTCTCCGCCATGCTGCGCGCAGGGAAACACTTTGACGAAGTCGGAACCCGCTCTCCAAGCCGTGACCACTTCAGTTGGTGTCAATGCTCCCGGCAAGACCGCAACGTTTGCCTTGGCAGCAAACTCCACAATCGCTAAGTCGAATCCAGGCGCGGTCAAGAAACTTGCTCCTGCATCGACGCACCGTCGCGCGGTCTCCGTGTCAAGCACTGTGCCAGCGCCAACAATCATTTTGTGATGGTGGCTTACGAGATGGGAAATCAACTCAACGGCCTCTGGCACAGTCGTCGTAATTTCTACAATCGGTATTCCGCCCTTTGCGACTGAATCAGCGGCGAAATGCGCATCCTCGGCAGAAGAAACCCGGATAGCTGGAATGATGCCGATCTCCCTAATGAGTTCGCATACTTCTGCTCTTTTCATAGACGAAACCCCTCATTTGCCGTAAGACGATTTTGTAGTCCAATGGTCAATTGAATCCTACACAGCGCTCTCAGACTCTGGCTCTGGAAGCTGATCACCTTCACGTGCGAACCAGGCATAAAGAGTCGGCAAGAGAAAGATACCTATCATGAGGTTCGACAGAAGTCCCCCGACGATCACGATTGCAAAAGGACGCTGTGAGTCCGATCCGATTCCGTGAGAGAGCGCGGCAGGGAGTAGACCCAAGGTCGCGACCAGCATGGTCATCATAATGGGCCGAAGCCGGAGGACAGCTCCCTCTGCGGCAGATTGTTCAATCGTGTAGCCCCTGGCTCGAAGTTGGTTGATGTATTCGACCATGATGATGCCAGTCTGCACGGACACTCCGAAGAGTGCGAGAAAGCCAACTCCTGAGGAAACGCTGAGGTTCGTGTGCGTGACCAGGAGCGCCAACAAGCCTCCCAACGGGGCCATTGCTACGTTGGTCAGAATTAGAAGAGCCCACTTCACAGAAGTAAACATCGCATACAGAATGACGAATATCGCCACGACAGTGACTGGGAGCACAATCATCAGCCGACGCTGCGAACGCTTCTGGCTCTCATATTCGCCTGCCCAATCAATCGTGTAGCCCGATGGCAACTTAACGGCGGCATTGACCTTTGTAATTGCTTCTTCGACGGTGCTGCCCAAGTCCCTTCCGCGCACGCTGAACTTGATGGCCACGTATCGCGAGTTGGCCTCACGGTAAATTTCTGAACCACCATCGGAGACTCCGCTTTTCGTGAGTTGGGCCAGTGAGACCCGCTCGCCTGTCGGCGAAAGAAGACGAATCCTTTCAATTGCCTCTCTCGTATCTCGATACTGCGGCAAATAACGGAGCACGAGGTCATATCGTTGCTCTCCGATCAGCACCTGACTGAGAGCGTTGCCTCCGACGGCGGTTTGAATCGCATCCTGAACGTCCGAGATATTGATTCCGAAACGAGCTGCTTGATCGCGGTCCACTTCGAAATTAAGGTTAGGTTGACCGAGAACGCGAAACAGCCCAAGGTCTTCTACGCCACGAACACCTCGCATGACGCTAACAATCTGATCTCCCTTCGCTTCAAGTGTTTTGAGATCATCCCCGTAAATCTTCACTGCGAGTGCGCCTTTGACGCCGCTGACAGCTTCTTCCAGGTTGTCTGAGATCGGCTGAGAGAACCCCCAAAATACTCCTGGTATCTTCTCTAGCTCATTGCTCATCGCTGCAATGAGCAGTTCCTTATTTTGACGAAAAACAGGACGCCACTTCTCCTTGGGCAGGAGGTCAACGAAGAACTCCATATCGAAGAATCCCGTTGTATCCGTTCCGTCGTCCGGCCTCCCTATCTGGTTTACGACTTGAGGGACTTCGGGAAAGGAGCAGAGCACCTGACGCGCTCTTTCGGCAACACGTGCGCTCTCGGTGGGTCCGGTGCTAGGTGCCAATGTACCCCTCACCCAGATCGCACCCTCATCCAGATGAGGAAGAAACTCCGAACCGATCACTCCGCTAAACGCCAGAAACATTGCAAACGCAAACAAAATCACGGCTGCTCCCACCGTAAGAGATCGATTTTGGATGGTCCAACTTACAGCTCTTCTGTAACGAGCCGTCAAATAGCTCATCATCGGATTCTTCCATTCCTTCACCCCGGACCGGAAGCAAAGGCTCGCGAGCGCTGGAGCAACGAGCATGGAAAATATCAAGGCACCTAGCAAAGCAAAGGCCACCGTCCACGCCATCGGCTTGAACAGTTTTCCCTCGACCTGTTGCAATGTGAAGATCGGCAAGTATGCCGTAACAATGATCGCGATGGCGTAGAAGACAGGCCGTTGAACTTCGTGTGCGGCTTCTCGAATTCGCTCGATTGGCGTGCGATGCTCTCTTTCGGGGCGATTTAGATGGCGAACGATGTTTTCGATCATCACTACGGCACCATCGACAACCATGCCAAAATCCAACGCACCCAGAGAGAGCAGATTTGCGGAAATGTGACGCAGGTCGAGGCAAATCGAGGCAAATAGCAGGGCAAACGGTATCGTAAGTGAAACGATGAGCGCGCCTCGAACGTTTCCAAGAAAGATAAACAGAATGACGACTACAAGGATCATTCCTTCGCCGAGATTGTGAAGCACGGTGTGGGTCGTGTAGTGGACGAGATCGTCGCGGTCGAGGTAAGGAATGATCTTCACGCCAGGGGGCAGTATGTGGTCGTTGAGCTTTTGCACGGCTGCGTGTATGCCGTCCATTGTTGCCGCCGTGTCTGCACCCTTGCGCATGAACACGATGCCTTCGACCACATCGTTATCGTCAACTACCACGCCGTCCGAGCGATGAATGGCTCTTCCAATTTGGCCGAGCCGAATCTTCGGTCCTTGCGTGACGACAGCAACATCTTTAATGCGTATCGCTGTGCCCTTCTGCGTTTTGAGGACGGTCTTTTCTATATCTTGTACATTCCTGACCAGGCCGACTGCGCGAACATTGATCTGCTGTGCCCCTTGTTCGATGAAACTGCCACCTGCATTTGCATTGGCATTGGTCAACTGTTGTTCGATCTGAGCGAGGCTCAAATCGTACGACACCAATTTGTCGGGATCGACCCGAACCTGATATTCGCGTGTCAGACCCCCAAAGGACGAGTCGTCTACGACATCTGGTGCGGCCTTAATGTATTTGTTGATGGTCCAATCCTGCAGCGATTTAAGCTCCATGAGGTCGTAGTTGGGATTCGTGCTCTGTAGCGTGTACCAATAGACCGAACCGATTGGACTGAAGTCAGGACCGATCTGCGCGGCGACGCTGGGTGGCAGCGTGACCGCGGAAAGTCGCTCCAGCACCTTCTGGCGATCCCAATCGTTGTCCGAATCATCGTCGAATATGAGATTGACGACGGAAAGGCCAGCTAACGAAGCGGATCGCACATGCGCAAGATGCGGAATTCCGTTCATCTGGATTTCGATTGGTATGGTGATTTGTTGTTCGACCTCTTCCGCCGCCCGGCCTGGCCACTGTGTGATCACTTGAACCCAGGTGTTCGCAACATCTGGGTAGGCTTCCACTGGTAATCTCTTAAACGCGACGATGCCCCAAAGGAAGAGAACAACGGCGACACTGAGGACGATAAAGCGATTGTTGAGAGCGAAATCGACAACCGAGCGGATCATTACTGTTCCACCGTGTTCTGAAATTCAAGAGCATTCGCAACAATGTGCTGGCCCGCTGCAATTCCCGAGAGGATTGTCTGCATGTTGCCTGGCAGCATGTCGCCAGCTTTCACTTCCACGCGGCGAAAGCTTTTGCCGCCCTCAGGCAAATAAATCCAATCGCGGTCGCGTAAATGCAAGACCGCGGTTGCGGGAACTGCAGCGAACATTTCCTTCTTTTTGCCGTGGAAGGTGGCAGTCGCAAACATACCAGGACGCATCAGGCCTGGATTCCGTACTTCGATCCGCACCTTCGCAGTGCGGAGATTTGGGTCCAGGACGGGGCCAACATTGCTGATAGTTCCGGTGAAATTCCTGTCGGGATATGCGTTCAAGCGAACATCAGCCTTTTCTCCGAGGTGCACGGTGGGAAGGTCGTTTTCGTATACATCGCAAATGATCCAGACGTAGGTCAGGTCGGAGATCGTAAATGGATTTGGCGAACTCAACCCTTGCACGCCCGCTGCATTCGTAACCTGCTGATCGGTTATGACCCCCGATATCGGGGCACGGATATCAACGACACCAGATGGTTGATCTAGATTGGCATTGCCAAGCACACGGAGCTTTTCGGCGCTGGTCTTCACGTCAACTTGAGCTTTGGCTTCCGTGTCTTGCGCAACCTGAAGGTCATTCAGAGAAATCGCACCTTTGTCGTAAAGTATCTGTGCGCGCTCTAGTTGAGTACGAGCGAGTTGCTCGTCGGCCACGGCCTTTTGATAGTCGGAAAAAGCTCCCGAAATATCCGCGCTCTGGACCCGCAGAAGGATTTGCCCCTTCTTGACTGTGTCGCCCAAGCGGGCTTTGATCTCCACAACGCGGCCCGAAGCGAGCGAGACCACGGGCACGGTTCTGGACACGTCCGGGTTGACGGTCGCCGTGGCAGTCAATTGCGATGTCGTGACTTGCTCAGCCGCCTCAGCCAAAGGGAATTTGTCAGGACGGTCGACCTGAAACACATTCGGGTCCGCTGCACCCTCAACCTTCAGCGGTGGGGGCGCTCCTGCATTCCTGTCATTCTGCTGATCGCCACAGCCGACGAGAGACAAGCCGACCGTCAACGAAAACATCGCCATTTCAATATGCAGCCCTCTCATTGGATGACCTCGCGTCCTACCGCAAGATTCAATTGACTGGCTGCGCTCAAATAGGAAGCAACCAAGTTCAAGTAATTCGCCTGCACGCTCCGATAGTCGGCCTGGGCATTGAGAAAATCCAGAAGTGACGCTGCGCCGTGTTGATATGAAAACGCAATCGTATCCCGCACGCTGGACGCCTCCTCCAAATACTGATCTTTATACGGTTTGAGCAACGCTACAGTGCTGTTGATCGTGGCGTAGGCAGAATCAACGTCACTGAGAACCTGCGCCCGCGTAGCGTCCGCTAACCTATCGTTTCGGTCGATGTCCAGTTGCGTTCGCCGCTTTTCCCCCTGGTTGCGGTCGAAAATCCGCAAAGGAATACTGACGCTAAACCCAACGTATTGGTCGATAGGTGGATTTCGGCCTGCATCGAAACCGAGCGTTGGATCGGTCGATCCATTGGCGACGGCCAGTCTGTAATCGGTCTTAGCTTTTTCGACGGACTGTAGGGCGGCGCTCAAGTCAGGGCGCGAATCGAGAGCCGTCTGGCGGACGTCGTTAAGCGGAGGAACTTGCTCCGAAAAATCAAAGGGCCCGGTGACATCGAACTGCTCGACCGGCGTCCGATCATTTAGCAGCATGAGTAGCTGGATTTTCGCGACTCGGAGATTCACGTCGGCAGTCTGCAAGTCAGATAGGTACTGGACCCGTTGAAGTTCCAGCCGCTTCAAATCCACTTGCGCAATCCCACCGGCTTTGTACCGATCACGGTTCACATCGAGGACGTGGTCGTAATAAGCGAGGTTCTCTTTTGCCAGATCAAGAATCGCCTTTTCTTGAAGGGTTTGCACGAACGCTCCCCGCACGTTGAATAGCAGAGTTCGCTCCAGGTCGGCCTGCCCAGAGGTTACGACTGCCGTTCCTTTTTGCGCGCTCTCCAGGCGCAGCCCGCGTTTGTGCTGGCGCTCCCACAGAAAGTTCACGTTTCCTGTCACCAAGAGGTAAGCGAAAGGCCCGTGCGCGGAACCGCCGCTGAATGGATCGATCTGGTCCGCAAGGACGGTCAGGTTCGGGTTCGGTCGCAGGTTCGCCGTGATCTCCTGCGCACGGGATTCGTCGATGCCGATTTGTCCGGCCTGCAAAGTTGGATTCGCCGCCCCGAATTTGCTTCGAACCTCCTGCCACGTCAGCGCCTTCTGAGCGAAGCTGCTTGTGGACATCATTAAGATCGCAAACGCTCCAGAGCATAGACGTTGAACCACCTGCCGCATGAACCCTCCTCGTCTAACTCATCCAAGTCGCACCAATCAGAAATTTACAAATGTCGGAAGCTACGCACACGTTGCCATCTAAGTCCTGAGCCGCGAGCCGCAGAACGACCCTCAACGGAAAAACATCCGAACAAGCAAGGATGGTGTGCAAGTATCGGGCGGGGACATTACAGAAGCGTTACAAACGCCCCACTCGCTCCGTTTCTTCATTCCCGGACAGCGAGCGGAGTAGGCAACATCGATTCCCCAATCCGTTAGCTGTGCGATCCTGTTCGGGTTGTGCCTCCCGGAGGCTCCGGGTCTTGAGTCGTATCTTCCATATTTCCCTTTTGAGAGTCTTGATGCTCAAACACGAGTCTGATACCATACCCCTATAGGGTAGGTCAAATAAAAAACCATGTCTCATCTCACACGCGAAAAATTGGACCTCGTCAATCGAACTAAGAAAGTTATCGGCCAGCTCGAATCCGTACTTCGTGGCCTCAATGAAGACTCGCCGTGCGCCGATGTTCTTCAGCGTCTTGCTGCGGCTCGTGGCGCGATCAATAGCCTTATGGCCGAGCTAATGGAAGAGCACATTCGGAATCATATGCCTCGTAAGACCAAGAGTTCAGAGGAGGCCGCCGAGGACATCATCGAGATCGTTCGTACCTATTTGAAGTGAATTGGGGGATTTTACTGAGTGGAGCCGGTTGTCCAACGAATTCGGGTCAACGGGGTGGCTATTTGAAGAATTGTCTGTTGGTTTTTGTTGTGAGTCTTGTAGTTGTTTCGTCGGTTGCGGCGCAGTCAGCAGAATCAGATGGCCCAGAAGCAAATCCGGGTCGTCCAACCGTATCGACACCCGCGACCCTCACGCCGGTGGGTTATCTTCAGTTCGAGACTGGCTTTACGAGCGCTCACGATTCCCCTGAGTTCTCGTCCCGATACAGCTTCAATGAAGTCATGAAGCTCTCCGCTACGCGGCGCTTGGAATTTCTATTGTCCGCGGAACCTGTCGCGCACTTCACGGCGGACGGCACCTCAGCCAATCGGGTGGCCGACGTTTTTGTCGGCGCACAGGCCGTGCTGTATCAGGGTGAAGGTCCGAAACCCACGCTGGCGGTGAGCTATTTCCACCGAGTATATGATGGCGGAGCGCCAGAGTTCGATTTCGGCAGCCCGACCAATTCGTTTCTTGTCCTGGCAAGCGCGGACGTGAAAGGGTTTCATTACGACGCGAACGTCTTTGTGACCGAGATGGTCCAAGACCCGATACACCGGGCTCAATTTGGACAATCACTCACGATTTCGCACCCGTTCCTGAAGAAGTTCACTTTGTCCGGTGAAATATGGCATTTCACACAGCCATTCCTTCGGAGCAATACGGTCGGAAATCTTTGGGCAGTCAGCTACACCGCCCGCAAAACGCTCGTGTTTGATGTCGGTTTCAATCGAGGCTTAACAGACACTTCCACTCGTTGGGAGGCATTCGTCGGCTTTACGTACTTGCTTCCTCATCGTCTGTGGTGACGGGGCCAAAGATAGCGTGGTCGTGCCCGGCTGTCGGGCTTATGAAACCCGCCTCTCGACCATTTGACGAACGATGTATTGCCGCGTTTATTGGAATGACTCTTATCCGCGCAACGTGAGGGCAAGAATGACTGGCAAGATCAGTCTGATCTGATAGCCCGCAGGAGATTTGCTACGCCGCTTCTCTCTTCGTCTGCTTCCTAACCTTCGCCCACCGCTTCTTCGCCGCCTTCGCAATCGCCGCTCTGCCGGCAGCGGACAAGACGCGCTTCTTCACGCCGGTGACTTCGCGCTCCGCAGATCCGCCCAATGCCTGAGCAACGAGGTCGGGCCGAACCCAAACGCAGTTCTTCATTTTCTCGGCGGTTAGTGCTTCTCCCCATCGCGCCTTGTGGGTCTCTGGCAGATTCACAAACGGACACTCTGGCGTGACTAGCGGGCGCAGGTTCTCGAAGACCCTTCGCCGGGACGCCGGAACGAATCCGTTTCTGGTTCGGGCAACGTAAACCAGATCATCGCCGCTATAGTAGCCGACGATGATGGAGTCCAAGCGGTGCGGACCCGGCGTGAAGCCGCCGATAACGAATTCCTGGCCGAGATTGAGCCGATCCTTAATACACGCGCCGCTGCATTTGCCAGGCTCGTAAACGGCTGTCCCGTCGCTTTCCGACATTGTTCTCAAGCCGTTGTTCTCGGGCACATACTACTCAGCCCTCAATACACTCGGACAGTCTTATTCGCGTGATGTTGATTTTGAGAGATACAAGGAGCTTTCATCGCCGCGGCGCTCCAAACAAAACAAGAGCGTGTATCGGCAGGCTCGGACGGTGCATCAATCCATTTGTGCGATGCTGTCATCGGATTAGTAGCATTTGGTTTACTCGGTTGCGGTTAGAAGTATCGATACGCGCTCGCCTGCTGTTGATCTTGGTGGGGGTGGCTGCAGTGCCGGTAGGTACACTGGCGCAAACGGACGAAATCCAGGTTTACGACGCGGAAATTGCTGAACCCGGCGTCTTTAATCTTATGATTCACAGCAACTTCACTCCGATCGGCCGAACTGCGCCCGAATTTCCTGGCACGATAGTCGCCAACGATTCCCTCAACGGAGCTGCGGAATGGGCGTATGGCGTGAAGCCCTGGTTTGAGCAAGGCTTATATCTTCCGGTGTATAGCATCCATTCGGAAAATCACGGTGCAACCATCAACGGCTTCAAGATCCGCGAGCTATTCGTTCGCCCACACGCACACGAGCATAAATTCTTTTATGGTGTGAACTTCGAATTCAGCGTCAATGCTCTGTATTGGGAATCAAGACGCATCACCTCCGAGTTTCGACCGATCATCGGCTTCCATCTTCATCAGTGGGATTTCATCTACAATCCGATTCTAGATACCGACTACACCGGCGGTCTGAAAGGTCTGCAATACAACCCAGCGGCTCGCATCGCCTACAATCTGAACGATAGATGGGCCGTCGCAATGGAAGAGTACGACAGCTTCGGTCCGCTACACGGCTTCGTGCCGCGAAATCAGCAATTTCACGAGACGTGGGCTGTTGTGGATCGCAGGGGTGGGTTTCTGAATGTCGAAACTGGCATCGGCGTGGGCTGGAGTGCTGGTGCGGACAAACTCACTCTCAAATTGATGTTGTCCCGCGACCTAAATTCTCATACGCATTAAACTGAAAAAACCAAGATACGGATCCTTCTGGCCCGCAGTAACTTCCGGTTAGCCCGTTATCCTGCCGCAACTGCATGAGACGATGTTCGCGGCTCGGCGTCAATCCCTCCTCCGATCCTCCAAATCAGGGTCATAGCACGTTGCTGCAGTTCTGCTACTAGTTAAGAAACCACTCAACCAGTTGTTCCAGAGTCGCTTTGCCCTTCGCCAGGCTCACTTCTGATTCCAGACGATCTCGATTCCATGCGTTGTCAACGATCACGCTCCGAAGATCTCGAACACCTACAAGCTGCAACCAAAAGTTCAAATAGGTTGCTTGGTGATCGAATTGCGAGGGCGGTATAGGCGTACCCTCCAGGAAACGTGAACCGCGCGTATAGACGACGATTGCCTTTTCCACGTTCAACAGAGAGCCGTACTGTTTGCCGTCGTAAGTAAACAGATAGTTTCGCTGCGCTACGAGATCAATCAATTGTTTGAGCTTGTAAGGCAGGCCGAAGTTCCACATTGGAGTTCCTAAGACGATTCGATCAGCGTTTTTAAATCGTTGGATCAACAATTGAATACGCTCCCACACGCTAGACTCCGCCTCAGTCATCGGTTCGTGCTTCACTGCTTTGTACTTCGCTCCAATTGCCTCGTAGTCGAATTCCGGTAGCGATTCATGCCAGACGTTCAACGTATCCACAACGATCGAGTCGTTGTCGGACTTGCAAGCCTCGATGAATGATTTGGTGAGGGTGATCGAGTCGGAGGATTCGCCTCTTGGTGACGACTGAATGTCGAGAACTTTCACTTGGTCCTCCGGGTATGGGGACTCCTTACCGAGCCCGAGCTATTTCGAGTTCTTAACCAGCGTTGTATTTTGCAACCCGGGCCGTCGTTCTGGTTGGCGCCAGATTGAACCGGGAAGCATAAAAACTTTACGGCTTAATTAGAGAGGGCGCATCAGTCTAAACCGCTGGTGCGCCCTTAATTGTTTCTAGAGGATTTTCAGTTTGAGTGCCCCGCTAAGCAGCGTAGACTCGCCCCGCAATTTCCTGTTCCACTTGGTGCTTTTCCCAGCAACTCAGTTCTTCTCCGGCGAACGGTTCAGTGTGGTACCAGCGGTAGTTTGCACCAAGGCCATCGAGTGCGGGGTCGCAAATCTTCTGGCGTACCCATCTTTGCTCTGACAGGATTGCCGATTGGCAGTAGGCGCATCGGTTCGCGATCATTGTCCTCCTAATCCTCAGCTAACCGCTGTAACACGCTCGGAAGATTCACATTTAGCGATTATTGCGTAGAGTTTCTTCACGCTGTTGGAGTGCTGTCGGAAGTGCCAGCGCTTTGGCGTAGGCTGCGATCGCTCCCGTCAGACGGTGGAACGCCGGGGATTCTTTGGATGTTTGGTCCCTTCTTATTTGAGCGTCCGCTGACAATTCGAGTACTCGTTCTATGGCTTGGCCGGCATGACCCGAGCTGGATTTCCTCATGGACCGGGCTCCTTCTTAGTTCGTCACTTCTGTTGACTACCGCTTGGAGCTTTTATTCCGCAAGGGCGGCACTCAACAGAATCATTCAAACAACGCATACAGATGATGAGACGCGGTTTCTGCGGCGAAGTAACACATCGCAAGTAAAGAACGTGTCCCGTGTTCGTCATTTAATGTGGGTTGAAGTTGGGATTAAAGTTACAAGAAAAAATCGCGCCCGGTCTCATCCGCTGTACCCTGCGGGCGCCCGGCAACGTCCATACATGCGCAATCTGATGAGCTCTTTCGCGTATTCCGGACCTATGCAGGCATCTTCCAAATCCTGGCGGAACAACGGGTGCAGCGCCAGTCTTCTACAGGCATTACGGGCCATACTTCCAGCGGCAGCCACTTCGGAAACTGAAGGACTTCAGGCTGCCGGGTACTTCATATTGCCTCACGATCAACGGCAACAATTACCACTTCCATTCCTTAGCTTCGGCTCTTGGGAATAAAAACCTCGAAGCGGCAGTCATCCACATTAACGCTCTAAACGCACCGAGGGCAGCAGTACTTGCCCATTTTGATTTTCGGGTGGCAGTCCATCCGGCGATCTCGGAGATGTTTTGTCTCAGGGGGCGATAGCTGGAATCTGCTACTTACAGCGAAAGGAAAAGGTCAATGAAAAACAGCTCTAACGATGTGGTTTCGCCAGGAATAAAATCCATCGCTGCACCTCGCTTGCCTGCCGCTACGGGCTTGCTGGCAGTTTTGTGCATGCTGCTGCTCACCGCGGTCCAAGTCAAGGCGCAAACGACCACCGCCGACGTAGTCGGAACAGTGACAGATTCGAGCGGAGCGGTGCTGCCGGATGCCAAGGTGACGGTACAGAGCCTTGCGACGCATGGAACGCACACGACGCAGACGACTTCCTCGGGAGATTACGACGTCCCATTTCTGTTGCCGGGACACTATTCCGTCCGCGTGGAACTTCCCAGCTTCAAGACTTTTTCGGTGGCCGACATTACGCTTCAGGTAGGCGATCGCGCCCGTGTAGACGCGCGGTTGCAAGTCGGGGATGCGTCGCAAACCGTAGAAGTACTAGCGCCGAGCCCCCTATTGCAAAGCGAAACTTCCACCGTCAGCAGCTCGATTACAGAACAGGCGGTACAAGATATTCCGCTTCCCACGCGCAACCTGACGACGTTGATAACTTACACGGCCGGAGCAAACGAAGGCGCGAGCGTCGATTCACTGAGCAGCGGTCAGCGCCCCGATGATCGGCGCCAGACCAGCGCTTTTTCGGTCAATGGACAAGACGTGGAACTGAACAACGAGCAGATCGACGGCACCGACAACAATGAACGCATTATCGGAACCATCGGTGTGAAACCGCCCATCGATGCAATTGAAGAAGTGACAGTGCAGACCAACAACTACACCGCGCAAAGCGGACGCACACCGGGTGGCCTGGTCAGCGTAATCACCAAATCGGGAGGCAACAGTTTTCACGGATCGGCCTACGAATTTTTTCAGAACGACAAGCTCAACGCGCGCAATCCGTTTGACGTATCGCCCAATCCGAAGTCCGAACAGCGCCAAAACGATTTTGGCGGAAGCGTCGGTGGGCCGATCATCCATGACCGAACGTTTTTCTTCTTTAGCTATGAAGGGTTCCGCCAGATCGCGGGTGTCGCGAGCCCCATCTTCAGCAGCGTGCCTACGGCTGCCGAAGAAGCTTTGGGGCCGGCCGGACTCGTGGCCGCAGACCCGAATATACCTGCGGGAACGCCCATTGATCCGGTGGCAGCGAATCTGTTTAAGCTGTATCCATTGCCCAACACCGGCGCGCCCGGCCAATTGACGAACAACTTCGTATTCGATCCGAACAACGTCCAATCCAGCAACTCATACGACGCGCGCGTCGATCACAAGTTCAATGATAAGAATCTTGTCTTTGCGCGTTTCACGTCAAACAACGTAGCTTCGGTAATTCCGACGAGTTTACCCAACGTGACCATAAATGGGGTGTCGGTCAATCCTGGAAACGGACAATTCGGCTTCGCCGGACCAGCCAAGGACATCGCTTACAACGCGCAACTCAACTTTGTCCACACCTTCAACTCAAACCTGGTACTCGAACTGCGCGCTGCGTATACGCAAATCAATAATAGTTCGAACTCTCCAAACTCCGGTACCAACGCTGCCACTGCGCTGGGATTTCCCAATAACATTAACTACGGTCCACTGGACAGTTCGGGGCTCCCTCTCATCAATATCCCCAACCTGGCGCCACTCGGCGACAGTAACTTTGTCCCGATCGTGGACGTTAGCAACACCTTCGAGGAAAATGGCACGGTTAGCTACACCCGCGGTGCGCACAGCCTAAAGTTTGGCGCTTCGCTGATTCGGCGACAAGCTCGCAACGTGCAGAGCAGCAATGGCGTGGGCAACATTAACTTCGGGTTGCAGGAAGACAACGGCTCCACGCAACAGGACAGCATCAATAATTTGGCGACGTTCCTGGTCGGAGCGTTCACGAGCGAAGGCCGCAACACCGACCTTTTTACGCCCAACTTCCGTTCGTGGGAGCCCGGTTTCTTCGCCCAGGACAATTGGAAGGTGCGGCCATGGCTGACGATTAACATTGGCGCCCGCTACGATATATTTACCCCATTCACCGAAGTTCACGGCTTCCTTTCGAACTACGATCCGGCGACGCAGCAACTGCTGGTACCAGCCCAAGGATTACAGTTTCTGCAGTCTATCGGTGCGAACACTTCGGGAATAGTCGCCTCCTCCCCAACGGCGGGAGTGCAGACGACGTATTCCAATATCGCGCCGCGACTGGGCTTTGCGGCCACGATTGCGCGGAACACCGTGCTGCGGGGTGGCTACGGTATCGCGGACTTCCCAGGGAACTATACGTCAAACGCATCGCTGAAAAATGCGCCATTCAACGGCGTGTACTCCCCCAGCATCAATGGAACCCCGTGCCAGTCTCCGCTGGCCTTCCAAATTGAAACCAACTCCGGGCAGGTTGCCACCCCGTTACCGGCCTGCCAAGCGGCGATGGGACAAACGACGACGCTGAGCGGCGCCACGGGCGGAATTCCGGTGCCGACCCCGCAGGCGCTGAATAGCCCGGACCTTTCTCTGCCGGACAACGTGGCGTTGAACTTCCGCACCTCCTATGTCCATCAGTTCAACTTAGTGTTGCAAAAGCAATTTGGCGCCAACGTCATCACCATTGGCTACGTGGGCCAGCTCGGACGCCATTTGCCTCAGGTAGTCAACGACGTTAACATACCCGATCCGCTCAACACGACGCACACTGCCGCGAACACTGCAGGCTTTGGAGTACCGAACACGATCACGGGCGCTCCGTGTGTCACGCCGATGAATGGCTGCGATCTGCGTTTCACAGTGAGGCCAACCGCCACGACCCTGCCGGGTCTCGGTGGTGTTGGTGAATACTTCAGTGAAGGCACTTCGAGCTACAACAGCTTGCAAGCGTCTTTTCAGCGCAGCTACCATAACGGACTCACGGTATCTGCCAACTACACCTACTCGCATGCGATTGACGATGCAACGGACCTAAGTCTCGAGGGCCAAGAAGGCTTCGGTAATGCCGATCCCTTCGACTTGAAGAGGTTTGAGACTGGCAGCAGCGACCTGGATCTGCGCCATCGATTTGTCGCGACCGCCACCTATGAATTGCCATTCGCAAAGTCATTCACCGGCGCCAAGAAGGTAGGCCTCGCCGGTTGGCAAGTGAACGGGATTCTCGTGTGGAATTCCGGAACACCCTTCAGCATCACCGACAACTTCACCGGCTTTGCCAACTCAGTGTTCAACGGAATCGGAGGGGGGACGACCCGTCCAAACCAAATCGCGAATCCCGGCCTGCCCAACCCAAGCAACGCCGAATTTTTCAATAACACTGCCTTCGAGGTGCCACTTCTGGGCACCATCGGCAATGCTGGCCGTAACACACTGTACGGCCCGAGCTTCCGTTATTTCACGTTCTCGGTGTTTAAGGACTTTCCCATAGGGGAAAGATTGAAGCTGCAGTTCCGCACCGAGATCTTTAATTTGACCAACACTCCGAGCTTCTTCATTCCCAACAACCAAAACGACCACGCCACAACGAACCAGGTGCCAACCGCTGACCAGATTGCTGCTGGCACGGTAAGTCCGGCGTTCGGCCAGGTGGTTGTGACCAATCCCAACTACACGCCTAGGGAGATTCAGTTTGCGCTGAAGCTTCTCTTCTAAGGCGTCACGGACGGGGTCAATAAACACCGTCGAACACACTGCACATATGAACGGAAACCCGTGAATCGCTAGAGGCGGTTTACGGGTTTCGCGCTTTTTGCGCTCCTGGACGATCCCCGAATCCCCAGGTGCTTTTATCTCTCTTCTCTCCGCCTTTATCGCCCCTCTTGCGGGTCGCGCGACATGGGGCATGAAAAGCCTCCGCCGACCGTCATACATTTCTACAAACGAATTGGGAATAAAACGCGAGCGCATGTGGTCTTACATTTCGCCAGGCAAGCCTTTTGTCGGCACGGGATGTGTTTCGACGAAACCACCTTTCAGGAGGCGGAATACGATGATGCACAGATGTGTCTCGGTTCTTGTATTGCTGCTGGGCGTGATGGCTGCGGGTTTGGAGGCAGGAATGTGCCGCGCTCTCGCTTGGGATTCCGGAAGAAATTGAGCCGGATCTTCAGCGAATCCGAACTCGGCCACACGGAGCGCGCCGGGAATCAGAAAGAGACATTTTGCCATGGTCTTATTGAGCAGCAAGCTCGCGGATTTTAGCCTCGGAGGCATATGACGAGCGATGTGTTAGTTATGGGAGGCGGAGCAACGGGCCAGCTTGCGGCCGCGTACCTGGGGAAGCGCTTCCCGAACTTGAAGGTGGCGGTGGTTGAGGGCCCGCGCAAGAATCGTCCGATCGTCGGCGAATCGCTGGTCGAGGTCAGCGTCGATTTCATGTTCGAGCTCGGGCTCGGCCCTTACCTCGTGGAAAATCACTATCCGAAGTACGGCCTGACCTACTATTTCAAGCCCAATATCGACGATCCTGCGGATCGCACGTATGTCGTCGACGAAATTCCGACTGCGCCGCAGATACTCTCATTCCAGATTAACCGATTCACATTCGATCGCGAGGTGCGGGATCGCAACCTGGAGAACGGTGTGCAGTTGATCGACGGCTATGTGATCGGAGTCGACATCAACAGTGGCGGCGGGCTCCACGTGGTGACCGTGCAATGCGCGGATGGGGAAAGAAGGATGTTGAGTGCGCGCTGGCTTGTCGATGCCACCGGCCGGAACCGGGTGCTCGCAAAACAGTTGCAGCTCCAGGAAACCGTCAAGGAACAGAAAAATGTCTTCTGGTTCCGGCTGATCAATTTCAATCCTGAAATTCTGAGCCGTATCCAGGCCCTCAAGAAGCAAAACCGAGCCTTCGTTCCTTATTTTGCGACTCATCATTTTTTTGGAAAGGGCAACTGGATCTGGTGCATCCCGATGCGTTCGCTGGAAAACCAGCCGCTCATAAGCATCGGCATCACCTACCGTAAGGACGTCTATCCCCATGGCGAGGTGCGCACGATGGAGCAGTTCTTCGAGTGCGTGGGGCGGGAACATCCGGTAGTCGTGGAACTGGTGCGAAGCGGTACGATAGTGGACACGAATTACTACGGTTCTTACATGTGGGAGTGCCGCCAGCGCTATTCGTCCGATCGCTGGTACATCATCGGCGATGCAGGTGATACGGTTGATCCGTTATATAGCGTTGGGCTGGCCTTGTCGTCGCTGCAGATCCGGCAGATCGCGGCGATCATCCTGAGGGAATTGAACGGCTCCGACACCAAAGAATTCACGAAGGATCTCGATACGGCTCTCGCCGCGTTTCAACGAAGCGTGACGCGGGATACGACGCGACTGTACGAATGCATGGGTGACGCTTACGAATGCCATCTTCGCGTCCATTTGGCGGTGGTCAAGCTTTTTCACCTCGGGCTCCCATTGGTTATGAACGACTATTTGTGGGATCCGTTGGGAGTAAAACTGGTGAACTGGTTCTCCAGCCTCGACACACTTGAGGCTGATTCGAAGAAGATCCAAGAGCTTATTCGGGAGGTTGCTGCGAATCCGAAGAACCGCACGGTCGAGAACTTCATCAAGGTGCAATCCTGCGCGTCGATGAACTTCCTGTACTACGAGCATCACCGTGAGGAGGACATTGCGGCATCTTTGTCGAAGATGGCTTTCGACCTTGCGCGATTGCGGCTCTCTCTTCTCTGGAAGCTCGGCTGGCGCGGGCTATTTAGCTTCAATCAGCAGCGAGCATTATTGAAGGACGTGTTCCGTGGGTTGTTCCTGGTGCCTTTTTATGGCACCAAATTGAGAGAATGCAGGCTAGTACGCATGATCTTCTAGCGGAACTCTCAACCATTCTCGACTCCGGTGGTGATGCAGAAGTGCCTGCTGGCCGCTGCGCAAGACACATTTGAACCTAAATCATGAACACCGATTTCCTGGATCAGTTAGAGGGACAAAGGGAACGCGGCGTGTCGTCGAGCCATCGAGCGGATTCTTGCCATGATCAAGAAACGCCGCAATTCGTCGTTCTTCGTAATTGGTGTCGACCTAACTGGCCGACCACTCCAGTTGCACGGTCTTGGAGAACTTTTTCCCGCAACTCTGACAGATTGCTTCGT
>Ga0210383_10000645_pt1 | contig 31728 bp, 27 predicted proteins | sample IncBWC14OmetaG_FD_160072 | JGI IMG/M metagenome (GOLD analysis project Ga0210383, IMG submission 160072) | Forest soil microbial communities from Barre Woods Harvard Forest LTER site, Petersham, Massachusetts, United States - Inc-BW-C-14-O ... | reverse complement strand
CGCGGATCGCCGAGTTACTCGGCGATCCGCGCGCTGAACATGAGACAGGGCGAGGTTCCACCGATGTTCATCGCGAGTGCGGGCCAGGACTTACCACTGATGAACGATTCGATCGACGCGTTCGTAAAGCGCGCGCGTGAGCTGGGAACATCGATTCAGTTCACGACGCATCCGAAAGGCCTGCACGGATTCGACATATTGAATGACGATGACACTTCGCGCGCGATCATCGGGCAATCGCTCGAGTTCATCGCCTCAAACTTACTCGACTGAACATCGCCTGAGCGCCAAATTTCAGGATGTCTGCTGGCGCCCTTCCGCGGTTCTCGTGGCGCCCTTCCCCTCTTGCGGCGGGAACCAGAACCGTTGCACTTCCGTATTGCGCACCGCGTCGTCGATCATCCGCGGGATATCGAACTGCGACTCCGCCGCTTCCACTTCCTCGATTCGCGCGCGCGTCTCCGGATGCGCCGGGACGAACAGCGTGCAGCAGTCCTGGTCGGGGATTATCGACGTCTCGAAGGTGCCCAGCCGCCGCGCCTGATCGATGATTTCGTTCTTGTCCATCCCGACCAGCGGCCGCATCACCGGGAACGCCGCCGCTTTCTCGATCACCGCCATGTTCTCCAGCGTCTGCGACGCGACCTGCCCCAGGCTCTCGCCCGTGACGAGCACGGTCGCTTGCGAACGCTCGGCGAGTGCGCTCGCGATTCGAAGCATGAAACGCCGGTAGAGGATCACGCGCAGCGGCCGCAGCGTGTTCGCCACGATCTCACGTTGCAAATTTCCGAACGGCACCAGCATCAGCGTCGATCGCGCCTGCCACCGCGTCAGATGCGCCGCAAGCTCGGCCGCCTTCTCCTTGCTCGCCGCCGACACCAGCGGATGCGCATGAAAATGCACGAAGTCCAGCCGCAGTCCGCGACGCATCATGCGATGCGCCGCGACTGGCGAGTCGATCCCGCCCGACAGCAGCGCCATCCCGCGCCCCGTGACTCCGACCGGCAGCCCGCCCGCACCGGGCATCTTGCCCGCCGACACGTACGCGGCGTCGTTCATAATCTCGATCGAGATCGTCAGCTCGGGCGCGCCGAGATCCACTTCGAAGCCGAGCGCCTCCTGCACTTCGCCGCCGACCGCGGCGTCGATCTCGACCGAGTTCATCGCGAAGCGCTTGTCCTCGCGCTTGGTCCGCACCGCAAAGGTCTTCGCCTTGCTGCCGGTCGCGCGCTTGATCGCTTCGCGCGCGATCGATTCGATATCGCGCGGCGTCGAGTAGCTGAGCGAGAAATTCTGCAACCCGAAAATCAGCGCCGCGCGCTCCGCCGCAACTTCGTCGCTGAGTTCATCAGGTAGCGGCACGAGCAGTCGCGGACCGACGCTACGAAAATTGCCGAGACGGTAGTCGCTGAAGATGTCGCGCAGATTTTGCTTGACCTGATCGACGAAGCGCCACTGGTTGCGCCCCTTGAGCGCGATCTCGTGGTACCTGCCGATCAAATATCGCATGTGATGAGTCCGCCGCGACTTGAGGTTAGCCCACGCGCGGGTCGCATTGAAATGCGGGGCGCGCTTGCAAGCGAGGCGTCGCGCGCGATTATCTGTAGCGATGAATCAAGCCGACGTCACCTTCGTCAACCAGGTCGAGCTGATACGGCGCAAGCTTGCCGCCGTCACGCCAGCGCCGCGCGAGGCGCTCGCCAACAAGTCGAACGCGGCGGCCGTGCTGATCCCGATGTTCGAGCGTCGCGCCGAACTTCACATCATATACATCCGGAGATCCGATCACGTCGCGAGTCATCGCGGGCAGGTCGCGTTCCCCGGCGGACGCGTCGACAGTGTCGATGCGACCTTGCTCGACGCCGCGCTGCGCGAGGCGCACGAAGAAGTCGGGATTCATCCGTCGACCGTCGAGGTGGTCGGCGCCTTCCCCACGATGCAAACGACGACGAGCGGGATCGTCGTCGCACCGTTCGTCGGCGTAATCCCGTCGGACGCGCCGCTGAAGCCGCAGGAATCAGAGGTCGCGCAAATCTTCGACGTGCCTCTGAGTGCGCTGCGCGATCCGAAGTTTCGCGGCGACTACGAATGGACGAGCGAGGGACCGGCGGCGCGCACCTCGAAGTTCCCGGCGATCCTTTACGGCGGTCAGACGATCTGGGGACTCACTCTGCGAATCACATTGAACTTGCTCGATCTTTTGGATCCGGGAAAGTCCTGAACCTCCCACTTTCTCTTCGATCTCTGCTTGTATTTGCACTGATGATGTAATAAGTTTGAGCGCCTGATGGCGCAGCTTGCTCGTATCGATGGACGCATGGCCCGGTCGGTTCGCACGCGGCATGCGGTGGTCGATGCGCTGCTCGACTTGCTTGGCGAAGGCGACTTGCGGCCGACGGCGGCGCGAATCGCGGAGCGCGCGGGTGTTTCGCTGCGGATCGTGTTCCATCATTTTGACGACCTCGAGACGATTTACAACGAGCTGGCGGACCGGCAGGAGGAGCGGGTCAAGCCGCTCGCCGTGCCGATTCCTGTGACGATTCCGTTTGCGCATCGGGTTGAGAAATTCGCGGCGCAGCGCGGGCGGTTGCTCGAGACGATTTCGCCCGTGCGGCGGGCGGCGGTGTTGAGCGAGCCGTTTCGGCCGGCGCTGGCCAAGCGATTGAAGCGCGCGCGCGACTTGATGCGCGCGGCGGCGATTGCCGCGTTTGCGCCGGAGCTATCGAAACTTGCGGCCGATGAAAGGCGCGCGGCGACTGGCGCGCTCGACGTTGTTACGTCGTGGGTCGCGTGGGAGCAGATGCGGCGGCATCAGGGGTTGTCTGAGACCGATGCGCGCGGCGTGATGGCGGCGGCGATTCGGGCGATCCTCACGAAATAAATTCTAAAGGGGAGACCATCCAAATGGGACGGAACATTCTTTTTATCACTACCGATCAGCAGCGGTACGACGCGCTTGGGTGCAACGGCGGCACGATCGCGCAGACGCCGGTGGCGGACAAGCTGGCGAGCACCGGAATCAATTATCGGCGGGCGCACAATCAGAATGTCGTCTGCATGCCGGCGCGCTCGACGATGATCACCGGGCAGTACGTGCGCACTCATGGAGTGGTGGCAAACGGCGTCGCGCTGCCGCCCGACTCGCCGAGCGTCGCGACCTATCTCCACGAAAAGGCGGGCTACAAAACTGCGCTGCTCGGCAAGGCGCATTTCGAGCCCGCATTCGATTTGCAGGGGCGATGGTTCGAGAACTCGATGGCGCGCAAGGACTCAACCGGCCCTTATCGCGGCTTCGATCGGATGGAACTCGCGATGCACGTGCCGATTGGCGGATGGCATTATTCTCTGTGGCTGCAGAAAAACCATCCGGAGGAAATTGCCGGGTTCGCGCCGCTGCTGACTGCCGCGCCCGGCGGCGATACCGGCGCGCCCGAAGTTAAGTACAATCCGATTCCGCGTGAGCATTACCATACCGATTGGGTCGCGGCCCGTACGATCGCGTACCTCGACTCGCTCGACCCCGACGACAACTGGTTCGTGTGGATGAGCTTCCCCGACCCACATCATCCGTGGGACCCGCCGCAGGACGAAGCGCGGCGAATCAACTGGCGCGATCTCGATTTGCCGGCCGGCTATCCCGGCTCTCGTGAAAAAATCGAAAAGATTCTCGCGGGCAAGCCGCGTCATTGGCTGGATTGGTACGAGGGACGCTTCGGCAACTTCGAGGGCGGGCCCGGCACTTTCGTGCCGTGCCAAATGACTGAAGATCAAGTTCGCGAAGTGAATGCGATGACGCATGTCGAGAACGAACTGATCGACCGCGCCTGCGGGCGCGTGCTCGCGCGAATCGCCGACCGCGGATGGGAATCGCGCACCGACGTGATTTTCACCACCGACCATGGCGAGCTGCAGGGCGACTTCGGCCTGCTCTACAAGGGGCCGTATCATGTCGACGCGTTGATGCGGCTGCCGATGATCTGGCGGCCGGCGCCTTCCGCAAATATCGCGCACAGCGATATCGCCGAGCCGGTCGGGCAGCTCGATCTCGCGCCCACCTTCTGCCAGATAGCCGGCGTGCCGGTACCCGAATGGATGCAGGGCAAGCCGCTGCCGGTGGCGCCGGGCTCGGGCCGCGAGCGCGTAATCACAGAATGGGACAGCCAGTTCAAGGCGATCGGGATGCATCTGCGGAGTATCTACCGCGACGGATACACCCTCACCGTTTATGAGAAGTCGACGCGCGACTACGGCTTCGACTTGTCCGGCGTGCCGCCGATGCTGGCGCCGCGCGAACCGATCCTGGATATCCGCTACGACGGCAGCGAAGGCGAGTTGTACAACCTGCGCGAGGATCCGATGCAATGGCGCAATCTGTGGAGCGATCCGGCGTACGCGAAAATCAAGTCGGATTTGCGCGCGGATTTGTACGACAATCTGCCGAAGGAGAGGGATCCGAAGCTGCCGGTTGAGGCGCCGGCGTAGGCGCGGGGGACGGGAAGGGGAGATCACTTTATTTAATTTGAAACCCACGGTGGGTTTCAAACTTCCTTCGGCAGGGGTGACCCCTGCACCCGGTAGTAATCGCAAAATGGCGAGGACGCCATTTTGCTCTCTTTTTGAGGGGAGTGGGTTCGCGGTCTGGTCTTTGTTTTCCGTCCTCGTGTCATTCTAGAGCGAAGCGAAGAATCCCGGTTTGTCTTCCCCTCTCCCTGTTAGGGAGAGGATCAAGGTGAGGGTCCGATTACAGCGCGCCATCCTGCGCGCGATTCGGGATTCTGCTCCTTGTTTCCTGCCCTAATGTCATTCTAGAACGAAGCGAAGAATCCCGGATCTTCTTGCCTCAGACGCGCGGCGCATTCTGATTCGCGGGACGCGGGAGAAGTGAAGGATCGCGAAGCAAGCCTAAACAATTGGTGCCGACAGCAAGGCCAACGAACGATTTTCTTAGGCCACGTGCGCGAAAGAGTACGAAATGTATCGTAAATTCAGAGAGGCATTTCCCGGATGTTCGTGATACCCAAGGGGCGTCGATTCTGCTGCAACACGTTTGGTCAGGTTGAGGGAGCCCCGTCTGGTCATCCCCCGGTCAGTCTGAACGGAAACAATTTGCTGGCGATGTTTGAGCCTCCGTTCAATCTCGATGATTGGTGGGCCACTCAACTCGGTACGTTAAGTTTTGATCGCCTCAGAATTTCAAACTTCGCGATCATCGCTCTTACGGATAAAAGCGACCCACAGCCCGTCCGCGAAGCTACCCGCGCTGGCCTCTACGGGTTGCTGCTGTACGGCATCCCGTCGTACAACGCGCTCCACGGGCTTGAAATTCAGGGAGATTCCGATCACTTACCATTGCGAGTATCGGTCGCGCCGACGCCCTATTTTGTTCGGCACGTTTGGGACAGTGTACTTCGACTCGAGGACCCCGTGATTGAGAGCGCAGGAAAAGTAGCGCGATCGATTGAATGGATCACTTCTGTTTCCCAAGAAAGAGACAACGCGCACTTTAAGCGCTTGGTTCGCGGGCTCGTGTCTTGGGGCAATGGGATTCAAAGTGTGCACGGAGGAACCCGGCTCCACGCCTTCGTGCGATCGATCGAAACGTTCATCAATTCCGATGTGGGAAGAGGAAAACGCCAGTTCGTCGATCGCTGCGCGAAACTAGCAAACGCATCGGGATTGGGCGACGTACTGGCCGAACTATATGACCTTCGCAGCCAAGAGGAGCATCTCAACGACTGGGAAAAGGCAGTGGGTGGCCGAGACACTGAAACGCGGGTGAACCGTGGCACGCTTCGAGTCTATCAAGCCGAATTGTTAGCGAGTTCCATTTTTCTACGCGTGTTTCTAAACCCAGCATTGATGCAACTGTTTCGAGACGATGGCAGCGTACAGGAATTCTGGTCGTCCTCGTATGCTCAAAGCTTTTGGGGAGAGCCAATCGACCTCGACCTCCTCGTGCGCACGCGCATGAGACCAATCCAACTTGAACAGTTGAAATCGTCTCGAATCATCAATGAAGCTGGTTCCTAGGTCGCCAAGGACCTCGAACGACCCGAGATCAATCGCCGAAGCCTTTGGGTTCGCAAGACTCTCGAAGAAGGATCCGGGATTCTTTGCTTTGCTCTGGAATGACGCGAGGACGAGAAAAAACAGAGCAGAATCGTGAATCGCGCGCAGGATAGCGCGCTGGATAAGGACCCTCACCTTCGATCCTCTCCCTTACAGGGAGAGGGTAAGAAAGACGGCGTTCTGAATGACGCTCAGAGCGGGTGGAGCTGTTGGGGGCTCGGGGATTGTGCTTCAGCTTTGATCCAGGAAAATCGGCTGGGGCACAATTCCCCGAGCGGCGGGCGGTTAGAGCTGACCGTCGACTGACGTCAGCAGAGTGGTGATCGTCGTGCCCATCGTCTGGTAACCGACGAAAACGACGACCGCTACTGCGGCGAGGATCAACGCATACTCAGCCATCGTCTGGCCGCTCTGCGCCTCGCGCACTTTTACAAAGGTCCTGACTAGAAACTCCATGTCCCGTATCCTCCCTGATCAGTTTGGGTGGCCATCCATTGGCCAATTTCCCGTTTACCTAGTACGCAGCAGGCTTCGACAGGTTTCAACCTGCTGTATCCTTTCGATACTCTTAGGAGCATTCCGTGTGCCATACTAGACAATTTGTAGGATTTCGCTACTATTCTGTATCGTTATAACCCTGTCATTTCCATTTTGACGTCGCGAAATAATCTATTAGCGGCTAATACAGGCTATCAGATGTCGATGTGCCGACGACGGAACGGATAATCGGTGCGGACGTGTAGGCTGCAACATGCACGATTCACCTGCAGATGTAGCGAAAGTGTCAAAATGTTGCAACTTTGCCTACAAAATGTAGCGAACCGGCACGCGATTTCAGTCAGTCCTTCGCACGCATCTCGAAGTACGAAACGTCGATCAGGCCGGTCGGCGCGACGCCAAGCGCCGCGAGGATTTCGTCGACGGCGGCGCGGCTGCGCTCGGGATCGTCGCCGTCGGGGATGACCGCTTCGATTTCGCCGAAGTCGCCGAGGTTTGCCACGCGGTCGAGATGCAGTCGGACGTTGCGGAGGAGCATCAGGGTGCGCACTTTCTCGACGACGGCGATCGTGCCGAGCGCGGCGGTCAGGATTTGGAGTGTGCGCGCGGGGTCGGCGACTGGGACGATGTCGTAGTGACTGAGCATCAGCGGGCCACTTTCGTCGCGATGGTAGAAGATGAGAACGGAGGCGCCGTTCTCCTCGCGCATCTTGAGTTTGCCGTTGGCGACGCGAAAAAAAGTATCACGCTGATTGAGAATGGCGCGGCGCGTGTAGCCGAGCGCGGCGGCGCGCTTCTCGGCTTCCGCATGATTGGCGAGACGGAACTTGGCTTCGAGATTTTTCATTATTCGTTGATCGCGGCCACGCCGGATGAAAAACTTGACACTTCGCGAAGCGGGCGCATAGGCTCGCACCACTTCGCGACCCATCTAACTCGACGGCATCCATTTTGAGCATCTCACACGACACGAATCCGGAAGATACGAAACTGATCGAGGCGGGCTTCGATCCGGCGAGCGCGCCTGCCGACGCGATCGCAAAACTGCGCGAGATCAAGCGCGCGGGCGTTATCGCGGACGCGGCGATTGCGCGCGCGCTTGCACATATCGCGGATGCCGGCGCGGCGGCGATGCTGGTGGAGATGGAAGCTGGCGCGGCGGGCGCGCTGCGGCGTGAAGTGCGGCGTGCGCTGTACCGCCTGAAGCAGCATGGTATCGATGCGCCCGCGCAGGAGGCTACCGCGATTGCGCGCGACGTCGCCGCTGAGAAAAGTGAACTGGCGGCGATGCTGTCGCCGATTGACGGCGAGGGCGCGCGGATCGTGTGGATCGTCAAGCCGCGAACGCAGGGCGGTGTGCTGCGAATGTGGGCGCTGATTTCGGAGAGTGAAGGCCTGGTCGGCGCGCAGAATACGGGACTGTCGCGGCGCGAGCTGAAGTCGGAGCGCGACGAACTCGAACGGCGCGCGCAGGTGAAGCTGGTCGATGCGGACTGGCGCGTCGCGGACTTTATCGCGTGCGAAGCATGGCGCAATACTCCTGAGTCGCGGCGCGGCACCGTGGGAAATTTTCTCATGCTGAGGTCGGAGTTGATCGCGTCGGCGCCGCCGACCGAGTTGATACATCCGGTGTACGCCGAGCTTGCGGCAGAGGCGGCCGCTGAACCGTCGGTCGAGCTGCTCAAGGAGCCGGAGCTGCTCGAATGGCGTTTGCCGGATGCAATTCTGAAACCCTACGTCGACGAGATTGCACAAGCGGGTGAGAGCGTGATCGTGCTCAGCCCCGTACATCAGCAGGAGCGCGTGAACGCGGTGATCGAGCGCGCGAGTGCTGAGTTGCTGAGCGGCGATAGTGGCGACAGAATTCGGCGGCGGTTCGAGGATATCGCGTACTACCTTGCGCGTGTCGGACGGCGCACGCAGGCCGGATGGGCGGCCGGTGCGGCGGCGCGGCTGCGCGACGGAGCCGACGTACCGAAAATACTTTTCTTTCAGGGGTTCATCCGCACGCAGCTCGGGACGGTCGCGGCGGCGGAGCAGAAGAAGGCCGAAGAGGAGCCACGCTTAATCATGACTCCCGCCGAGGCTATGCGGGCTCGGGAGGCGAGGTCGCGGCGTAGGTAGCCTATGAAAATTAATTACTTCATTGAATTTGAAACCCGCGGTGGGTTTCAAACTTCCTTCGGCAGGGGTGACCCCTGCACCCGGTGTTTTGGATGATCGATCAGCAGCCGCTGCGCGGGGTTCGGGTGCTGGACTTGACGCGCGTTTTGGCGGGGCCGTTTTGCACTATGAACCTCGCGGACCTTGGTGCGGACGTTATCAAGATCGAGGTGCCGGGGCGCGGCGACGACTCGCGCAGTTTTGCGCCGACGATGCCGTCGGGGGACTCGGGATATTTCTACAGCGTCAATCGCGGGAAGCGGAGCGTCACGATCGACTTGCGTATCGACGAAGGCGCGAAGATCTTTCTCGAGCTGGCGGCGAAGTCGGATGTGATCGTCGAGAATTTCTCGCCGGGCACGATGGATCGATTCAAGGTTGGATACGCGCAGCTCAAGGCGGCGAATCCGAAAATAATCCTGTGCTCGATTTCGGGATTCGGGCAGACGGGGCCGAAGACCTCGGCGCCGGCCTACGATATCGTGGCGCAGGCGCTCGGCGGCACGATGAGTATCACGGGGAATCCGGGCGGCGAGCCGGTGCGATGCGGCGTGTCGGTGGGCGACTTGTCGGCGGCGCTGTACGGCGTGATCGCGATTTTGTCGGCGATCCGCGTGCGCGACCGCGACGGCGTCGGCAATCATGTGGATATCGCCATGCTCGATTGCCAGGTGGCGATGCTGGAGGACGCGCTCGCGCGCTACTCGGTGTCGGGGAAAATTCCAGGAAGGCTCGGCACGCGGCATCCGTCGATCACGCCGTTCCAGCAATTTCGCGCGGCCGACGACTACTTCGTGATGGGCGCGGGCAACGAGGCTATCTGGCAGAGATTCTGCGATGCGATCGGCGCGCCAGAGCTGAAAGACGATCCGCGATTTTTGACGAATGCCGACAGGACGGGGAACCATCCGGAGTTGGAGACGATTCTCGCGCATATCTTCGCCACGCGGCCGCGCGACTATTGGATAAAGCTGCTCGCAGACGCGTCGGTACCGTGCGCGCCGATTGCGAATGTCGAAGAAGTCACGCGCGATGAGCATCTGGCGGCGCGCAATATGATCCTGCACGCGGAGCATCCGGAGTTCGACGGATTGATCGTGCCGGGTACGCCGCTGAAAAGTGCGGGCGATAAGGATCTTCCGGCGACGCGCGCGCCGCGGCTGGGCGAGAGTACCGACGAGGTGCTGTCGAGCGTGCTGGGCTACGACATTTTGCGTCTTTCGGAACTGCGCAAGCGTAGTATCATATAGGGTCAAGGATTTGCGGGGGCGCCGGAATGGCGCGTCGCCGCCAAAGGAGTACATCGTGCGCGAAGTTGTAATCGTCGACGGAGTCAGGGTTCCGATTGGCAAGGCCGGCAAGGACAAGGGCTACTACAAGGATATCCGCGCCGACGATCTGGGCGCGATTTGTATTCGGCGGCTGCTCGAAAAAAATCCGAAGCTCGATCCGAAAGAAATCGAGGACGTCGTGTGGGGATGCGCGAATCAGACCGGCGAGCAGGGGCTGAATGTCGGCAGGATGATCGGGCTGTTGTCGGGACTGCCGGTCGAGGTGGCGGGCACGACGATCGATCGTCAATGCGGATCGAGTCTGCAGGCGGTGAATTTTGCGGCGCAGGAAATTATGACGGGCGCGGGCGAGGTGGCGATTGCGGGCGGCGTCGAGCATATGACGCATGTGGCGATGGGATCGGGAATCCTGCCGAATCCCAAGCTGATGGATATGTTTCCGCGCGACATGTTTTTCATGGGGATGACGGCCGAGCGGCTGGCCGAGATGTACAAAATCACGCGCGAGCAATCGGATGCGTTCTCGCTGCGATCGAATATGCGCGCTGTGGCGGCGCGCGAGCGGTTCAAGGAAGAGATCGTGCCGGTGAAGCTGCCCGACGGGCAGGTCGTCGACGTCGACCAGGGGCCGCGCGCCGAGACGACGATGGAAAAGCTCGCGGGACTGAAGCCCTCGTTCAAACCGGACGGGCAGGTGACGGCGGGCAACTCCTCTCAGTTGAGCGACGGCGCGGCGGCGGTGCTGCTGATGAGTGCGGAGCGTGCGCGAGCGCTCGGGCTCAAGCCGTTCGCGAAGATTCGTGCTACCGCGGTCGCGGGAGTGCGGCCGGAAATTATGGGATGGGGGCCGGTGCCGTCGACGCATAAGGCGTTGGCGCGTGCGGGACTGAAGATCAGCGACATCGATCTGTTCGAGATCAACGAGGCGTTCGGCGCGCAGGTGCTGGCGTGCAATACCGATCTCAAGATTAATGAGGAGCGGCTCAACGTGAACGGCGGCGCGATCGCACTGGGGCATCCGCTGGGATGCTCGGGGGCGCGGCTGGTGGTGACGCTGACGCATGAGATGCGCCGGCGCGGAGTGGCGCTCGGAGTGGCGACGATGTGTATCGGGATCGGGCAGGGGATCGCGACCGTTATCGAGCAGGTATGAACGACAGGCTCCAGGGATTGCGCGTGCTGGCCGTCGTAATCTCGGTGGCGTTAATCGCGAGCGCATTCCTTAACTTCAATTTCAGCTTCCTGTTCCGGGAGCAGCCGAAGCCGCTGCTGCGGCTCGACACGCCGCAAGCGGTCGCTTCGCCGGGGGACAGTGGGCTCGAGTTCAGCGCGCCCGGACTCGACGGCAAGGATATCGACCTGAGCAATTACCGCGGGCATCCGGTGATCGTCGATTTCTGGGCGACGTGGTGCGGGCCGTGCCGCAAGCAGATTCCCGAGCTGGTCGGGCTCTACAAGAAATACAACAAGTCGCGCGGGCTGGTGATAATCGGGGTGTCGTGCGACCTGATCCAGGGCGACGGCGTCAAGGCGGTCGCGCCGTTCGTCGCGGAGTTCCAGATAAATTATCCGATCGCGCTGGCCGACGAGCGGCTGGTCGACAGTATGGGCGTCGAGGCGATACCGACGACGCTGTTCGTCGGGCCCGACGGGAAGATCGTTTCGAAGATAGTAGGCGCGGGCCATGCGGGCGAGATCACGGCGAGCACGATGCATCTGCTTGACGGCAAGGGCAGCGGCGCGCCGGCGATGCCCAACGATAAGAACGGCAACGTGATCGACATTTCTGTCGTCAAGTAGTCGACCAGCAGCCTGCGCGTTAGCTGCCGGTGCCTGTCAGGCTCACGTTGTGCGGGCTGGTCGGGTCCTGCGGGACGCTGACGGCCAGCGTCGCGCTCTCGCCGGCGGTGGTCGTGGGCTTGAATTTCACGCCAATCGTGCACGACGTGTTGCCCGCGAGCGTCGAGCCGCAAGTGCCTCCGCCGATTGTGAAGTCTGCCGCGTCGCCCCCGCTGACTGAGCCGCTGATCGAAATCGTGAACGGCGACTTGTTGGTGATCGTGGTCTTGAGCGTCTTCGACGATGATCTGGAGACAGTGCCATAAGCCAGCGTTACCGGCGCGATCGTTTCCGGAATCGTCGGCCCGGTGCTGAGCACGACGGTGTGAGGACTCAGCGGGTCGGGGCTGTCGAAGATTTGCAGTGTGCCCGATTCGGTTCCCAGCACGCTCGGCGAAAAGCTCACGATGATCGAGCAGGCCTTGCCGGCGCCCAGTGTCGTCGTGCATGTACCGCCGGTCTTCGAAAAGTCGGCTGCGTTTGTTCCGCCGAAGCTTTCGCTCAAGGTCACGGCCTGGGTCTGATGATTGATCACGCTGAAGGACGCGACACCTTTGGCGCCGAACTTCACGCTGCCAAATACCAGAGTGCTTTTCGTGGTGGTCAACCCCGCGATGCCGGTTCCGGTGAGGGATACGTGCTGCGGACTGGTCGCGGCGTTATCGCTCAAGGTCAGCGATGCGCTATGCGCGCCGACTGCGTTGGGCGCGAACGTCACGCCTATCGTGCAGCTCGTCTTGGGCGCGACGGTGATGGGTATCGCACCGCAGGTGCCGGTGCCGCTCAGACTATATTCGGGGTCGGACGGTATCGCGCTGGCAATAGCCAGCGAATTCGTCGCGCCGGTGTTCGCGATTGTCACAGTTTTCGTAGACGCCTGGCCCACCGCTGTGTTGGCGAACGCGAGCGAAGCAGTCACCGACACCGTGGTTATCGGCGTGGCGGTAGCCGTTGCAGTCGCGGTGGCCGTCGAGGTTGAGGTTGCGGTGGCGGTCGAGGTCGGCGTCGCGGTCGCCGTCTGAGTTGCCGTCGACGTTGATGTTGACGTCGGCGTTGCAGTCGCCGTCTTAGTTGCTGTTGCGGTAGCCGTCGCGGTCGATGTCGATGTTGCAGACGCAGTCGAGGTTGGCGTCGCAGTCGCCGTCTGAGTTGCAGTTGCGGTTGCCGTCGATGTTGGCGTGGCGGTGGCAGTTGAGGTAGCCGTCGGCGTCGATGTTGCAGTTGCAGTTGCGGTCGCGGTCGCGGTGGCCGTCTTGGTTGAGGTTGCCGTCGCCGTCGGTGTTGCCGTGGCCGTTGCGGAGACAGTCGCGGTTGCGGTTGCCGTGCCTGTTGCGGTGGCCGTCGCCGTTGAGGTCGCAGTCGCGGTAGCGGTTGCAGTCGGCGTTGACGTGACGGTTTGAGTCGCAGTGGCGGTCGCCGTCGATGTTGCAGTGCCAGTTGCCGTTGCGGTGCGCGTCGCAGTCGCGGTGGCGGTTGACGTTGCGGTCGCGGTTGCGGTGCGCGTCGACGTTGGCGTCGCCGTCGGGGTGCGTGTCGCCGTATGCGTCGGCGTGGCTGTCGCAGTCGGGGTCGGAGAGTTGGACGGCGTTACGATGCAAGCGCCGGCGGCGTTCGAGAACAGCTTTTGCACGGTGTACGTTTGCCCGTCGCCGCCGAGGATACTGCCCTGCTGGGCGTTGCAGATATCTCCGATCTCGCCGTTGTTCGGGTCGTACCAGGCGAGCGGCGGCGCGAAATTGGTCGCCAGCCCAACTTCGCCGTCGGTGATCGTTTCGGCCATCTCGTGCGAGGCGACCGACGTGTAGTTCCCGAAAACGGAACCGTTACCGCATCCGGTGTCGCATCCTGAACCCGCCTGCATGTCGGGATGAACGCCGTAATAGAATTCGGTGTTGCCGTTAAGGACAGTGCCGTGGTAGGCGCAGAATCCACCCGCCACGCATGAGCCGGTGCCGCCCTGGGTTATGCTTTGTCCGTGCGGGAAGAAGACTGCGTAGTAGGTGTTGTTGTTGCCGGCCGCGTCCGTCGTCGGAGCAGGCAAGTGGCCCGCTGCGATCTGGTTGATCAGTTCGGTCTGGATTGCGGTGTCGTCGATCGGGTTGGAAGTGTTGGTCGGCGTGATCGCGATCTGCGTGACGAACGAGCCGCGGCCGATGATCTGGTTGGTGCCCTCGGTACCGCCGAAATCAAGGATGTCGGTATTGTACTCGGTCAACCAATCGACGTAGGCGCTGTTCAGGACCTGCTGGTAAAAGGTCGCCATGCTGGGCGTGGTCGTATTCTTGACGTTGGCGAGGAACTGGCCGGTGCCGCCGCCTGCGCCGCCGGTGCCCCATAGCACCTGGACTACGTGCATGTTCGAGACCACGCGGCCGCCATAGTAGTTCAGGTGAGAGCCGGCGGGCGCGGCCGCTTTGGCGAGCCCGAGCTTGCGAACCGGCAGCGCGCGGGGACCTCCTTTGAGGAGCGGATTGTTATTGGCGCCCCACGCCACGGACGAAAGCGCCAGTATCGCTACCAGGGAAAGCGCGCCTCGCGTCGACGAAAGCCACCCCTGCCCTTTCCCAGATCGCGATCGGTTCATGCGGTACCTTCTCCTACAATCGGTAGCAGTCTAAAGCCATAGTGTAACTATAGGATTGCCCAAGGCGTGTATAGATGTGCGATTTCCCGTGGCAGCGTAACCGGTTGCAGCTTTAGTGATGGATCCGAAGGAGATCGAGACGATGATCGAGCGCGGAGTCGCCGGCGCAGGTCATCCAATGCAGCGGCCCTATCCGCGTTTCCTCTAGGGGCCGATTACCATGCCGAATGGGTTCATCAGGCCAGTTAAAGTACCGGATATGGTTGCGCTCGGCGCGACGTTCCCATTACTTCCCGGCGGGAAGACTCTGATACTGTCGCCGGCGGACACGAAAATATTCCCGCTCGAATCGAGTGCTATCCCGCCGATGTTCGTCAGGCCCGTGTTAGAGCCCTTGATCGTCGCGCTCGGTATCGCGTCGCCGCTACTTCCGGCCGGATAGACCGTAACACTATTGTTGCCCGCGTTCGTGACGTAGATATTCGCGTTCGCATCCAGGGCGATGCTTTGTGGACCCATCAGACCAGTATCGGGGCCGCTGATTGTGGCTAACGGCGCCGCGTTCCCGCTACTACTGGGTGCATAGACAGTTATGCTTCCGAGATCGGACCTGACGACGTTCGCAACATAGATGTTGCCGCTAGAATCCAGTGCGATGCCAGCGGGACCATCGAGCCCGGTATCGGTTCCGCTAATGCTCGAGCTGTACCCCACGTTACCGCTGCTGCCAGCCAAGTACTCGAAGATAGTGCTATTGAGACCGCTGTTGTCGCGGCTGAGGACATAAATCTTGCCGTTCGTGTCCACAGCTAAACCGCCGGCGAACTGCAATCCCGTGTTGGAGCCGTGGATCGTCGCTGTCGGCGGCACGTTTGCGTTACTGCCCGCAGGATAGACAGTGATGCTGCTGTTCGGGATGGTCGTGTTGGGGTTCTGGAGGTCGGTTAGGTAGAGGTTCCCGCTCGTATCTTCTGCAATGCCGGAAGGAAAAGTCACCGCGGTATCCGAGCCAACGAAGGCGCCAGGCACTGCGTTTCCAGCGCTGGCAGCGGCGTAGATGGTCACACTATTCTTGGCAGTATTAGTTACGTAGACGTTCTTGCTCGCATCGACTGCAACTCCAAAAGGCGAGAGGAGACCAGTATCCGAACCGGCGATAGTGACTGAGGGCGCTACATCTCCGTTGGTCCCCGCTGGAAAGATGAGAATGCCGTCGTTGCCGGTCCCCGCATTGGCCACGTAGATGTTCCCGTCGGAGTCCAACGCGATCCCCTGCGGTTTAAAGAGACCGGTGGTGAATCCGACAATAGTACTGCTGGGCGTCACGTTGCCGTTACTGCCCGCTGGATACGCCGTGACGCTGCTGGTGCCCGAACTCGTACCATTCGTCACATAGATATTCTTGTTCGAGTCCAGACCGATGCCGGCCGGAGCGTTGAGCCCGGTGTTGAAACCTTTGATAGTTGAGCTGGGACCTACATTGCCGTTACTCCCGGCGCCGTAGACGGTGACTATGTTGGTTCCGTTGCTCACCACATAAATATTTCCATTCGTGTCGAGGGCTATCCCCTCCGGAGTGCTAAGCTGGGTGCTGGCGCCCACGATTGTCGCAGTCGGCGTCGCATCGCCGTCGCTCCCCGCAGAATACACCGTGACGCTGTTGTTGCCGGCGTTCGAAACATAAATGTTTCCGCTTGAATCGAGCGCGATACCGGTGGGCGCGTTCAGCCCAGTGCTCGAGCCGAAAATCCTGGCGCTGGGTGCAACATTACCGTTACTGCCGGACGGGTATTCGGTGAGAGTATTGTTGCAGGTATTCGCAACGTAGATATTTCCCATCTTGTCGCGCGCGATTCCTTCAGGCTGCGCGAGTAGATTCCCCGGAGCGATCGAGAGCGGAGAGACATTGCCACTGCTCCCGGAAGGGTACACCGTAACACTCCCGCCGCAGCCGAGATTGGCCACGTACAGTCTCGTGGTCGGTGTTGAGGTTGCGGTAGCGGTCGGAGTCTGAGTCGCCGTTGCGGTCGCGGTCGCTGTCGCAGTTGCGGTCACGGTGGGCGTTGCGGTGGCAGTCGCCGTTGCGGTCGGCGTTGGAACCGCGGCCAGTCCTACTCCGCTGAGTTTCACCTTCTGCGGGCTTTTCGCTCCGGCGTCGGTGAAGGTGAGCAGCCCTTTGAACTTGCCCTTCGACGGCGGCGTGAACACGGCCGAGACCTGGCAAACGCCGCCCGGCGACAGTGGGGTGGAGCATACAAACGGCTCCAGGGCGAAGCCAGCACCACTAACCCCGACGGCGGGAGCTGCTAGATCCACGTTGCTCTTGTTGGTGAACGTAACGGTTTGCGGGTTGCTCGTCATGCCGGCGGGGAGCTTGCCGAAGTTGAGCTTCTTCGGCGTCAACTGAACGGTAGGGAACTTGCCCGCACGCGCGGCACCATGCAGGAAGATCATGCCGGCCTGCGCGTGCGCGGTTGCGACAACGCTGAGAATCATCGCGAGCGCAATCGCGACCGCCCCTATCGCGCCCAAGTAGAGCGAGGCCGGCGGTTCGACGCGCCCGTTCGTTGATAGATTAATTGACGGATCCCCCCAGTCTGAACATTGATCGTCTCGAAAGGGTACGCTGAATGCAAGCACGGATGAGCGCTAACCGCGGCTGGTGGATTCAGGGCGGCGATGCGGGTTAAGATGCCCGATTAGTGATGGATCCGAAGGAAATCGAGACGATGATTGCGCGCGGGATTCCCGATGCGCAGGTCGAGGTGCGCGACTATACCGGCGGCGGAGACCATTTCGAGGCCGTGGTCGTCAGCGCGAGTTTCGAGGGCAAGGGTCTAATCGAACGGCATCAACTGGTGTATAAGGCGTTGGGCGACGCGATGCGCGTGCAGGTGCATGCGCTGACGCTGAAGACGCTGACGCCCGCGCAGCATCAGAATCGCAAATAAGAGGAAGAACCATGGCGAGCATCACCGAAAAGATCCAGGCGGCAGTCAAAGAAAACAAGATCATGATTTTTATGAAGGGCAATCGCAGCTTTCCGCAGTGCGGATTCTCGGCGGCAACGGTCGCGATTTTCGACGAGATCGGCGAGCCGTACGCGACGGCCGACGTGCTGAGCGATCCCGAATTGCGCGATGCGATCAAGCAGTTCAGCAACTGGCCGACGATTCCGCAGGTCTATGTCGACGGCAAGTTCCTCGGCGGCTGCGACATCATTCGCGAGATGCACGAGAGTGGCGAGCTCGAGCCGCTGGTAAAGGCCGCAGTCGGCGCGCCGGCGCAGCAGTAGGATTCCGGCAACCTAACCCCTAACCCCTTCCCCTAGTGGAAGGGGGACAATCGTAAGAGAGAGCGGAACCCTTCGCTCGCGGGAAGGGGAACAATCGCGCGCGATAAAAATCTCGGAGGTCATTATGCTTACTGAACAGGAACGTTCGTTTCTCGAAGCGCTTGCCAAGTCGCCGATTCCTACTGACGTGAATGGGCTGCGCGCGGCGATGGATATGTTCGTGCCGATGCTGAATCAGAATCCTCCCGAGATTGGCGCGTTTCATGAGGACGTCCAGTTGCGGCCGGGGCTGACGGCCGACGTCGCCGTGCCGAAGGGCAACGGGCCGCATCCGGTGGTCGTGTATCTGCATGGCGGCGGATGGATTGCGGGCAGCCCGAAAACGCATCGCAAGTTGGGGATGCAATTCGCCGAGGCCGGCTACCTCACTATCAACGTAGATTATCGGCTCGCGCCGGAGCATCCGTTTCCAGCGGGCCTCGACGATTGCGTGTTCGCGGTGAAGTGGACCGGCGAGAACGCGAAGCGATGGAACGGCGACGCGTCGCGCCTCGCGGTCGGCGGCGATTCAGCGGGCGGGAATCTTACGGCGGCGACAGTGACGTCGCTCGCGGCGGAGAAATACGCGGGGCCGGCGAAGCCGAAGGCGGCGCTGCTCATTTACGGAGTGTTCGATTTTCCCGCAACGATCAAGCGCGACACCAACATGGCGATTGAGGGAATGGTGAAGGCGTATGCGGGCGCGGGCTATCCGGCAAATCTCGAGGACCCGCGCATGAGTCCGATCCGCGCGGTGAAGCCGGGCGCGCTGCCGCCGAGCTTCGTGATCTGCGGCACCGCGGACCCGCTGCTGCCGGAGGCGAATTCGATGGCCGAGGCGCTCAAGCGCGCGGACATCCGCCACGAGACGGTGATCCTCGAGGACATGCCGCACGGCTTCATCCAGATGGAGATGCTGTCGGGATGCAAGAATGGCCTCGACAAGATGTTCGATTTTCTGCGGCGCACGATTTAGCGCGCAGCGGAGCCGATCAACGTCGCGCGAGTACGCTTCTGACCAGCTGATCGGTGACCTGGTCGACGATCCACTGCGGTTTCCATTTGCCGCCGGCGCGATACCAGTTGGCGACGGTAAATGCCGCGCGCAGGATCACGAAGGTCATGAGTTTCGGATCGCCGGCGACGAAAATTTTCTTCTCGATTCCGCGGCGGACGATATTCGTGAACATCTGCTCGTACTGGTGGCCCAGCGCACGGATGCGCTTGCGATTCTCGGCGCTGAGCGACACGGGATCCGCCAGCATCGGCTCGTAACGATCACCCTCCTCGAAGATGCGGGCGACCACGGTCGAGGTCGCTTTTCGCAGGGCCAATTCAGGATCTTTGTCTGCTACCGGCGCGATGGCGGTTAGCTTTTCAAGGAGGCGGCGGACCGCGTCGGCGCGAATCTCGGTGAAGATTTCCTCTTTGCTCCGGAAGTAATGGTAGATGTGGCCCTTGGCCAATCCGCATTCGCGCGCGATCTGGTCCATGTTGGTCGCGTCGTAACCGCCGCGGGCGAACGCGCGCGCCGCGCCGATCAGGATTTCGCGGCGGCGCTCCGTGGCCTTGGCAACGTCGCGGATGCGGTAGCCGCGGACGCCAACCGGCGGCGGCGGAACGCGCTCAGATTTCGATCGGCTCGATGCCATCAGTTCACTGCACCTCACGCTTGACTGAACTGCTTATTTTAGAATATCCGTTCTAACTGAAGGACTGCAAGATGGAACGAACCTATGTCGTCACAGGTGCCGCGTCGGGAATCGGCGCGGCTACAGCGCGCTACCTGCGCGAGCGCGGAAACCGCGTCATCGCGAGCGATCTTCACGATGCAGACGTCAATTGCAACCTCGCGACGAGCGAAGGACGTGCGGCGCTGGTCGAAGGCGTGACACGCATTTCCGGCGGCAGCATCGACGCGATCGTTGCCAATGCGGGCGGCGGGCCGCAGGAGACGATGATCGCGCTGAACTTCTTCGGCGCCGTGGCGACCGCCGACGGCCTGCGCCCGCTGCTGAAAGCCAGCAGTGCGCCGCGGGCCGTGATGGTCTCTTCGATCGCATCGCTGAGCCCGCCCGATCCGCGAATCGTCGAAGCTTGTCTGAACATGGACGAAGATGCGGCCACGCTCGGCGCGCGCGATGCGATCGACGCGGGCAAGGAAGCGTTGGACCTTTACAGCTACGCCAAGTATGCGTTGAACTGTTGGTGCCGGCGAGTCGCGAGCAAACCGGATTGGGCCGGCGCGGGAATCGCGCTGAACGTGGTTGCGCCCGGCTTCGTCGACACGCCGGCCGCCGCGTACATTCTGTCGGACCCAGAGCGGCGAGCGCAGGCGGGCAAGATGGTGCCGTTGCGCGGCGCGTTTCCCGGGCGCCCTGAGGAGATGGCGGCTGCGCTGGCGTGGTGCGTGAGCGCGGAGAATTCGCTGATGACGGGGCAGATACTGTTTGTCGATAGCGGCGTCGAGTGTTCGTTGCGCGGACAGAATTCAAAATGAACTAAGCATGGGTCTTTGATGAATCAACCAGTGTCAACCCGTCCGCAGCTCACGCTTTCGACAAATATCCTGTACGGCGTCGGCTCGATCGCCTTCGGCGTGCACCTGGCGGTACTCACTTCCGCCCTGCTGCTGTTCTACAACCAGGTGGTTGGGCTGCCGGCGGCGTGGGTCGGCGCGGCGATGATGGTGACGCTGATCTTCGACGCGATCTGCGATCCGTTGATTGGGGAGTGGTCGGATCACACGCGATCGCGATGGGGCCGGCGGCATCCGTTCATGTACGCGTCGGCGATTCCGGCGGCGGTCGCATTCTACTTCCTGTTCGATCCGCCGATGGGATGGACGCAGGGCCATCTGCTCATCTACTTCGGCGTGATGCTGATGACGGTGCGGGTGCTGCTCAGCCTGTACGAGATTCCGAGCTCGGCGCTGGGGCCGGAGTTGACGCTGGACTACGACCAGCGCACGAGCCTGATGAGCTCGCGCTTCTTTTTCGGAACGCTGGGCGGAGCGGCGATCTCGGTGATTGCGCTGCAGGTCTTCCTGCGCAAGGACGCGACGCATCCGCTGGGCCTGCTGTCGCGCGGGGGCTATCGCGAGACGGCGATCGTGGCGAGCCTCGTGATTTTCTTCTCGATAATCATCTCGTGCGTGGGCACGCAGCGGTTCATCGGGAACCTCGTGCATGAACCGAGAATACCCGGCACGTGGCGGGAGAAGTACAGAGAGGTCAGCGGCACGCTGACGAATCGATCGTTCCTGGCGCTCACGGTTTCGGGGATCGTCGGCGCAATTTCGACTGGACTTCGGCAAGGACTCGACTTTTACCTGTCGGCATATTTCTTCGAGCTCACACCGGCGCAAATGTCGTACCTGGCCGCGTCCGCGCTGTTGGCCGCGTTTGCCGGAGTCGGGCTGGCGCCGGCGATCTCGAAGCGATTCGGAAAGAAGCATTCGATGATCGGCGTCTTCTTCGCGTCGCTGTTCGCGTCGGTCGCGCCGATCGGGATGCGGCTTATCGGAATGCTGCCGCCCAACGGCACCGAGGCATTGTTCGTAATCGTGTTCATGTTTCAATTCTTCGCCGCGACACTCGGGTTGACCGGATTTATTATTGTGAGCTCGATGATGGCGGACGTGGTTGAAGATGCGGCGGTCGCGACGGGGCAACGATCGGAAGGACTGCTGTTTGCGGCCAACGGGCTTATCGCGAAATGCGTGACGGGAGTCGGCACGTTCCTGTCGGGGCTCGTGCTCGCATGGATCAGCTTTCCGCAACATGCGGTTCCGGGACAGGTGGACCCGGCGGTCCTGCGCAACCTGGGGTTGGTTGTGCTTCCTATAATCACGGCGTTCAGCGGGATCGCGATCGCCGTACTGATGTTTTACGACATCGACCGATCGACGCATCAGAGAAATCTCAAGCACCTTGAAAGCGCGGCGGGGCCGGATGCGGACGCCGGCGCGGTGGACGATTTCGCGCAAAGGTCGGCGAATCGAGCGCTGTGAACAGACGAGCATTCCTGAAGGCAGTCGGAGCGGCGTCGATGCTGTCGATGTTGCCGCGCCGGCTGTTCGCGGCGGCTGCGAATTTCACACGGCGACGTCCGACGGATGCTTCGTGGCCGTCGCCGGCGGCATGGAAACAACTCAACGATGCGGTCGGCGGAAATTTGATTCCAGTGGAGTTTCCGCTTGCGGTGCTCAAGACCGATCCCGACAGCGCGGCGGCCAAAGAGCTTTGGAGGAATATCAGGAACCCCTACTTCATGGGCGACCAGCCGGGGATCACGCAAAGCCTGGGATGGGTCGATGCGTGGGCGACCAAGCCGAGCGTGTACGCAGTCGCGGCAAGGAATGCGCAGGACATCGCGGCGGCGGTGAATTTTGCGCGCGAAAATAATTTGCGGCTGGTCGTCAAGGGCGGAGGTCACAGTTACCAGGGGACGTCCAACGCGCCGGACTCGCTGCTGATTTGGACGCGGCACATGCACGATATCGAGATGCATGACGCGTTCGTGCCGCAGGGATGCGAGCATGCGATGCAGCCGCAGGCCGCGGTGACAGTCGGCGCCGGAACGATCGGAATGCAGGCTTACGACGCGGTTACGACCAAGGGCGGGAAGTATGTGCAGGGCGGCGGATGCACGACGGTGTGTCTTGGGGGACTGGTTCAGAGCGGCGGCTTTGGCAGCTACTCGAAGCATTACGGCACTGCCGCGGGGAGCCTGCTCGAAGCTGAAGTCATCACGGCGGACGGACAGATTCGAATCGCGAATGCATGCACGAATCCGGATTTGTACTGGGCGCTGAAGGGCGGAGGCGGCGGCAGCTTCGGCGTCGTGAGCAAGATGACGTTGCGGGTGCATGAGCTTCCCGAGTTTTTCGGCAGTGCGAGCTTCACGATCCAAGCGTCGTCGGACGACGCGTACCGGCGGCTGATCCGCGAGTTCGTGAGCTTCTACCGCGAGCATCTTTTCAACGACCATTGGGGCGAGCAGGCGCACATCAAGCCGGACAACACGCTCGAAATCAGCATGAGCTCCCACGGGTTGGACGGCGAGGCGGCGAAAAAAGTCTGGCAGCCGTTTCTCGACTTTGTCGCGGGATCGCCGAGCGATTTCTCGACGAAGGGACACGTGACGATCGGAAGCGTCCCGGCGCGGCATTGGTGGGACGCGCAATGGTGGAAAGAGAATTGGCCTGAAATCGCGTTCCCCAATCCGAATGGCAATCCCCTGCTTTCAGTGTTCGACTATGCGATCAAACACGTGCTGCAGCCGGTGATGGACTTCGACGAACGTCCCGGCGCGGGGCCGAATAACGCGTGGTGGAAAGGCGACGGCGGGCAGGTCGGATGGTTCATCTGGGGTTTCGAGTCGCTGTGGTTGCCGGCGTCGCTGCTCGAAGGTGACGCGCAGGAACGTTTGACCGACGCGTTGTTTGCGGCGTCGCGGCATTGGGGTTTCGAACTACACTTCAACAAGGGACTCGGCGGGGCGCCGGTGGACGCGATCAACTTGGCGAAAGATACTGCGACGAATCCAGCAGTGCTGAGCGCGTTCGCGCTGCTGATAACGGGCGATGCGCAGGGACCGGCATATCCAGGAATTCCCGGACATGAGCCGTCGGTCGAGGAGGCCCGGAAAGCTGCCGAGCGCATAAACCAATGCGTCGAGCAACTTCGCGCGATCGTGCCGAACGGCGGAGCGTACGTGAGCGAGAGCAATTACTTCGAGAAAGGCTTTCAGCAGGCGTACTGGGGGAGCAACTACGCGCGCCTCGCCGAAGTCAAAAGAAAATACGATCCCGACGGGCTGTTCTTCGTGCACAATGGAGTCGGGTCGGAGCAGTGGAGCGCGGACGGCTTTACGAAGGTGTGAGCGGCGTTTCGTTTATCGGGCGACTGAGCGAACTCCCTGGACGGGCGCAGGTTTTCGATGCGCGACTGATTTCCAATGAGAGAGATCGCGGCCGGTAATCAGCTCGAGATCCTCGGTTTCAGGCATCGAGATTGCGCGGATCTCGTCGGCGGATTCGTCGCTAAGCGGTGGAAAATCTTCGACGAACATCCGGCGTATCATCTTCCACATCGGCGTGCGTTGGGTGAGTTCGACCAACGGCCGCGCGCCATGGTTTGAAATCCAATGAAGCGTGTCGACGGCGCGGCGCGAAACGGAGCTGGCGCGCGGGCCGGAGGCTGCTGCATGCACCATCTCGCTGGCGACATTGGATCGAGCCAGCGAAATGCGGCGCGATCCGACAAAATCGCAGACCGTGTCGAGATAGCTTTGCGGATTGGAACTCAGGTCGTCGTAAAAGAGCACGAGGACCGAAGATTTTCCGAAGGTCGCCTGCCATCGCTTGAGGTGGGTCGCGTAGCTGCACCAGTCTGAACCGCTGGCGAGCTGGAGGCGCCAGTACTCGTCGAAGGTGTCGCTCACGGCGGTGCCCTGCCGTCGATACAGGCGGTACATCGAATAGAGCCTCGCGGCGGGATCGCGAAACGTGACGATTATCTTGCAGCTTGGAATATGAGACTTGATTCGATCGCGCGCCAACGCGTTCGAAAAGTACGTTGGCGCGAACTCCCCTCCCGGAACATCAGCGGAGTAGTCCTTGAGCAGATTGCAGTACCAGTCGATTCCGCGATCGTAGTGAGCGTCGAAGAACCTGGTCTCCTTGTCGACTCGCGGCAGGCCGACGTGGCCGAGCATCACCTCGCACAACCATGTAGTGCCGGTTCGAGGCGGCCCCACGTGAATGAAGGTGGGAAGTCGCGAGCTTTTTGCGTTGGTCATTTTCTTCGGCAGTGCGCCGACTCAAAATCGCTCGAACTATCGCCAGAACGAGTTTCAAGCGCAAGCGTATCTGGCGCTCGATGGAACGGATTCGACGGAATGTGGAAGAAAAAAATTACCAGTGACGGACGCGGCCGGTGTCGACGTGGACGAAGTCGCTCTTCGGGTAGTAGCCGACGCCGCCATCGCGCATCGCGAGCGCGGCGCCGCGGAGCTGTTCGAGGCTGCGGCCGGGGACGCGGATGTCGATGGCCTTGCCTTCGATGTGCAGGCTGTGCACGGCGACGCCCTCGCTGTTCGCATGGAGCATCGCGTTGGTCAGCGGCGAGCGGTATCCGGAAATCACATTGAACGATTCGTTGGTGCCGAGGCGATACTGGATTTGCGCGAGGAGGTCGAGCAGCGCGGGATCGATCGGCTTCACTTCGTTGGCGCGGAAATCGCGCAGGACGTAGTTGACGCGATCGAGCTCTCCGGGGATGTAGCGGCCGTTTTCCCAGTAGGTGGTGTTGAGGCTCTCGCCGGTGTGCAGCGCGTAGAACTTGAGCGAGCGGCGCCGAAGTTGGACGGTGGTGCGCGCAATCGCGGCGACGGGCACAACGAGTTGTGCGGCGGCAATCGCGCCCATTCTCAAAAAGTTACGTCGTGTTACTTCCACGAATCCCCGCGAGCAACTGCCCCAATCCTGAGTCATGCAGTCTAGCAATTGCGCGAAGACGAACCAATATAGTGAAAAGCGCCCTACTTTCTGATCTTTTTTAGTGCCTGCTCGACGCCGGGCATTCGTTTGGGGAGTTCTTTGCCCTGGGTCCTGGCCACTATGCCGCCGATGCCGAGGACCATGTGATGCGAGTGGGCGTTGCGGATCGCCGTGCTGAAGCCCATCGCATCCTGCGCCGAATTGACGGCCCACTTGACCATCCGGAGCGTGAAGCGGTCGCTCTCGGCGATTCGATTCGCGAGCGCCATCGTTTCGGTTTCGAGATCGGCGCGCGGCACCACCATGTTGACGAAGCCCAGGCGCGCGGCCTCGTCAGCGTCGACGAAGCGACTCTGGAAGAGAATCTCCTTGGCCTTGCGCGGCGGCATGTCCCAGGGAATCGAGAAGTACTGCAGGAGCGAGGGCAAGAACTTGGCGTCGTCGGACGCGACGATGAGGTCCATCGCGGCAGCGAACATCCAGCCGCCGAAGATGCAGAGGCCCTGGACCATCGCGATGGTGGGCTTGTCGAGATCGCGCCATCGGAGCGTGTTGTCGAGGAACATCTCGCGCGAGCGCGCGTACTCACCGCGCACGCCCTTGGGAAACGGGCGACGCTGCTGGTCCTCTTTTTCCTCGGGCGTGCCGAGGTCGTGGCCGGAGCAGAAATTCTCGCCGGCGCCGCTGAGGATGATCACGCGGACGTCGTCGTCGGCGTTGGCCTTAGCGAAGGCAGCGTCCATCTCGTCGAGGAGGCGGCGTGATTGCGCGTTCTTGTAGCGCGGGCGATTGAGGATGACCTTGGCGATGCGGTCGTGCTTTTCGTAGAGAATCGGTTTTTCTTCCATTGTCGTTTTGCCTGGCGGAGATTTGAGATGAAGCGCGCTACCTAACCCCTAACCCCTTCCCATAGTGGGAAGGGGGACAAAAGTAAAAGCGTTGTGGACGCCGGGCGCGTAGTGGGAAGGGGGACAAAAAACCAGCACGCGCCGAGCGGCTGCCAATGAGGCAACGTTTTCAGACGACTGCGAGAACCCACTTGCCTGGGATTCAGCGCGTTGGCTACGGTCAGGAGTTATCCGAACAAGGCGGTTCGAATCACATGGCACTATGGAAACCTGATCAGACGTTTTATCCGTCGGCGCGGATGGCGATGCAGGCGCCGGCGGAGAAGCTCGGCTACGTCGTGACGTTCAATCCGAACGCGGGCAACGGAAAGCATGATGCGTTGTGCGCGATCGATCTCGATCCGAAATCGAGAGCGTACTCGCAGGTGGTCGGACGCGCCGAGGTACCGAACGCCGGCGACGAGTTCCATCATTTCGGCTGGAACGCGTGCAGCGCGGCGCTGTGTCCGTACGCGCCGCATCCACATATAGAGCGGCGGTACCTGCTGGTGCCGGGACTGCGATCGTCGCGAATTTATATTTTCGACACCAAGCCCGACGCGCGGAATCCGAAGCTAGTGAAGACGATCGAGGCCGACGAGATCGCGTCGCGCGCGGGATACAGCCGGCCGCATACGATTCATTGCGGACCGGACGCGATTTACGTGAGCGCGCTCGGCGATCCAAAGGGCGACGGACCGGGTGGAATTTTTCTGCTCGATCACGAGAGCTTCGACGTGCTGGGGCGATGGGAAGTCGATCGCGGGCCGCAGCGGTTCGCCTACGATTTCTGGTGGCATCTCGGTTGCGACGTCGCGGTGACGAGCGAATGGGGCACGCCGAAGATGATCGAGAACGGCCTCGTGCCGGAGTTGCTGCTGGCAAACAAATACGGGCACGCGATTCACATCTGGAATCTGCGCAACCGGCGGCATCTGAAATCGCTCGACCTCGGCGCTGAGAATCAGATGGCGCTCGAGCTGCGGCCGTCGCATGACCCGACCAAGACGTACGGATTTGTCGGCGTCGTCATTTCGACCAAGGATTTGTCGGCGTCGGTGTGGCTGTGGCATCGCGACGGCGGCGACTGGAAGATTCGCAAAGTGATCGAGATTCCTGCAGAGCCGGCCGACGAGAGCGTACTGCCACCGGCGCTCAAGCCGTTCAAGGCGGTGGCCCCGTTGGTCACCGACATCAACCTGAGCCTCGACGACAAGTTCCTGTACGTCGCGTGCTTCGGCACCGGCGATCTGAAGCAATACGACGTGAGCGACCCGTTCAAGCCGAGGGAAACGGGCAGCGTGCGGCTCGGCGGAATCGTGTCGCACGGGAAGCATCCGAAGAGCGGGCCGCTTAACGGCGGGTCGCAGATGATCGAGCTGAGCCGGGACGGGCGGCGCATCTACGTATCGAACTCGCTGTACGGTGCGTGGGATGCGCAATTCTATCCAGAGGGAATTCGCGGCTGGATCGCGAAGATCGATTGCGCGCCGGCGGGCGGCATGACGATCGATCCGAATTTCTTCACTACCTTCGACGGCGAGCGGCCGCATCAGATTCGCCTCGAAGGCGGCGACTCGTCATCGGACTCGTTCTGCTATCCGTGACGTCGGCGTGGCCGTGGATAGCGGTCGCGGCGCTGGGCGCGTATCACGGAATCGACCCGTCGATGGGTTGGCTGTTCGCGGTGGCGCTGGGGCTGCAGGAACGGCGGCGCTCGAAGGTGATATGGGCGCTTGGCCCAATTGCGCTGGGACATCTCATATCGATCGCGGCTGTCGTGGCGATCATCGGCGGGCTTCGATTGTTCTTCGCGATCGACTTGCTGAGGCCAATCGGCGCGGCCGCGCTTATACTGTTCGGGCTATTCAGATTCATCTGGCCGCGAGCGCATCCGCGCTGGGTCGCGATGCGCGTGAATGGGCCGGAACTGGCGTTGTGGTCGTTCCTGATGGCGACGGCGCATGGCGCGGGTCTGATGCTGTTCCCGATTCTCATCGGGATGACGCCGAACTCCCCGCACGCGCATCACATGGCCGCGGCACACGCGCACACTTTCGCGCAGGCGATTGCGGTCGTGCTGCTGCATACCGGCGCGATGATCGCCGTGACAGGGGCAATCGCAATCGTCGTCTATGAATGGATCGGGCTGGCGATCCTGCGGAGTGCGTGGATCAACCTCGACACAATCTGGGCGGGCGCGCTGGTAGCCGCGGGAGTCCTGTCGCTGGCGATTTGACAAAGTCGGGTGCGGCTTTTTTTGGCGGGCGCGGCGTGGCAGCATCGTGGGTATGAACGCGCTGCGGATTCTTGTCATCGAGGATGAGGCCAAGCTGGCCAACGCGGTCAAGCAGGGACTCGTCGAGGACGGGTTTGCGGTTGAGATCGCCGGGAGTGCCGAGGCGGCCGAGCCGATAATCGCGCGCGGTGCGCTCGATTTGATCGTGCTTGACGTCGGGCTGCCGGGGAAAGGCGGGCTCGAGCTGCTGAAAGAGATGCGCGCGGCGGGGAACCAGACGCCAGTGCTGATCCTGACGGCGCGCGGCGCATTGGAAGAACGCGTGGCCGGACTGGACACGGGCGGCGACGATTACCTGGTGAAGCCGTTTGCGTTTGCCGAGCTGGTTGCAAGAATCAAGGCGCTGGCGCGGCGTCCTCGCAAGCCGGCGTCGGCGGTGCTGAAGGTCGGCGATCTCGAATTCGACACGGTCAAGCGTCGCGCGAAGATCGGCGAGCATAATCTGAATCTGTCGCCGAAGGAAAAGATGCTGCTCGAATTGCTGATGCGCAATGCCGGGCAGGTGGTGACGCGCGACATGATCGCGGAGACGGTGTGGGATTCGAACTACAGCTCGCTGACGAACCTGATCGAAGTGTTCGTAAATCGGCTGCGGCAGAAGATCGATCCGCGCGCCGACCGATCGCTGATAGTCACCGTGCGCGGAGTTGGATACACGATGCGCGCGGAATGACGGCGCCGGGCATCAGTGAATTCAGCCGCGGGCACGGCGGCCCGCGCCACTAAAGCCTGCAATGACGATCAGACTCAGGCTAACGATCTACTGGGCCGCGGTGCTCGCGGCGATCCTGCTGGTCGCGGCGATCGCCGCAGTGAAACTTTTCGCCCGCGAGCAGGTCAGCGTGCTGGACGCTGCGCTGCTGGAAGAGGCCGAGAACGTTGCCGATCAAATCGAGCGCAGCGGATCGTCGAGCGCAACTGGAATCCTGCAGCGGCTGAGCCTCGAGACCGACATCGGGCCGGGCCGACGCGTGCGAATCGTCAGCGCGCACTCCGAGACGGGAAATTACGGCGACGTTCATACTGTCCCGCCGCCATTCGATCCGAGTCTGCCGACGCATGCTGCGATCGTCGGCAATCGCGACTTCCGCTTCGCCGTGATCCCGATGATGTACAACGGCGAGATCGCGTATCTGCAGAGCGGCGTGCAGACCGGCCTCATACAGGAATCGGTCGACAACCTGCGCAACCTGCTGTTGTTGATGGTGCCGATACTGCTGGTGCTGTGCGTCGGCGGAGGATACCTGCTGGCGCGGCGGGCGTTGCGGCCGATCGAATCCGTGAGCGCAGGGCTCGAGGCTATCGGGCCGACGAACCTCAGCTCGCGGCTGACGGTGCCGCCGGTGGCCGACGAAGTGACGCGGCTGACAAAGGAAATCAACTCGCTGCTGGAGCGGCTGGAGCGAGCGTCGGCGACGGAGCGGAGGTTCGCGTCGGATGCCGCGCATGAATTGCGGACGCCGCTGGCGGTGCTGCGCACGGGGCTGGAAGTGGCGCTCGCGCGCGAGCGCACGCCTGAGCAAAATCGCGCGGCGCTCGGCGCGGCGCATCGCGAGGCGCTGTCGCTGTGCAGGATTGCCGACGAACTGCTGATGCTGTCGCGGCTCAACGGCGAGGTGATGGTCGACAGGCATCGGCTGAATCTGCGCGCGCTGCTGAGCGAGATCGTGTCGACGGTCGGACTGCTGGCGCAGGCGCGTGAGATAAAGCTTACGGTCGAGGCGCCTGAGGACGTTTTCGTCAACGGCAACGAGGGTCATCTGCGGCGCCTGATCATCAACCTGCTCGACAACGCGCTCAAGTTCACATCGGCCAAGGGAGCGATCGAAGTCGGGCTGAAAAGCGATGCGAACCGCGCGATATTGCGCGTCGCCGACAACGGCGAAGGAATCCATCCGGCGGAGCTGCCGCATATTTTTGATCGATTTTTTCGCGGCGCGGGGTCGCCGGGGGAAGGGAGCGGGCTTGGCCTGAGCCTGTGCCGGGAGATTGCGCGGGCGCATGGCGGCGAGATCGCGGCGGCGAATCTGCCGACGGGCGGATGCGCGTTCGTCGTGACGCTGGCGCTGCATAAGGAAGATCCGAATCGAGCGACCGCGCCGCTGCGATAAGCCTGAAGCTCGCATCCAGCTAAATGTCCATTAATTTGGCCTGTTGGCAGGCCGCTGTTAAGGTTGGGAAGATGGAGCCAACTCGCCGTCATCTATCTGCGGCCGTGCTTGTGGCGGCGATCCTGACGTGGACGCCGTGCGCATACGCCGCGACTATCACCCTGTCCGACGCGATCGATCGCGCGCTACATCTGGCGCCGTCGGTGGACCTTGCCGCGGCGGCAAGCGACATGACCGTCGCGCAGGTGCACGAGCAGCGCGCGCCGCTGTTCCCGACCGTCGCAGCAGGCGGAGAATATTACCAGGCGCCGGGCTACAACGAGGTCGTCACGAATCGCGGGCTTTCGGCGGGAATGGTGACGCTCGATTACACGGCGTGGGATTGGGGACGGCGGCAGGCGCGCTTGCGCGCGGCGCAGTACGTGAACGAAGCGTCGCGGCTGGGAGTCGCGGCGGCGCGCGCGCAAATTGTGTTCGACACGTCGATTGCGTACTTCGATCTGCTGCGCGCGCGGGGCGAACAGCACGACCTGCAAACCAGCCTCGAGCGGCTGACGCGGTACGTGACGACGATCGAGCAGCTGGAAAAAAGCGGACGCGCGATCGCGAATGACGTGCTGAAATTCCGCACCGCGCGCGACAGCACCGAGCTTGCACTCGACGCGGCGCGCAGCAACCTCGAGCGCGCATCGGCGACACTGGGGAGTCTGATTGGCCTGCCCAATCAGCCGGATCTCGACATCGAAAATATCAGCGGAGTTCCGCCGGAGGCGTCGGGCGACCTCGCGCAGAGCCCGGTGATGCAGGCGGCGCAGCGCGCGATTGCGTCGGCGAACTCGCAAGTCGTTGCGGCGAAGGCCGAGCGCCTGCCGACGTTCCAGGTTGCGTTCACGACTGGATTTGTCGGAATCGATCCGCCGCAGACGATCGCGCACAACTTCGGCGGATCGTACGACGGCGTCGTGTCGATGCCGGTGTTCGACGGCGGCCTGATTTCGTCGCACATCGATCAGGCCAAGGCGAAAGAGCATTCGGCGACCGCGCAGGCGCGACAGGCCGAGTACCTACTCCGCCGGCGGGTGGCGGACGCGTCGCTGCGTTACGACGAGGCGAATCGACAGCTCGATATCCTGTCGCGTGCGCAGCCC